>OLNU01000659.1_pt1 | contig 31005 bp, 40 predicted proteins | sample 1672241 | NCBI WGS metagenome assembly OLNU01 (sample SAMEA3136663, study PRJEB25190) | human gut metagenome | biome: human gut; feature: human-associated habitat; material: faeces | place: Austria | collected 2013 | reverse complement strand
CAAAAGAGACTCTGATTTCTCAAAGTCTCTTTCTTGGCGCAGAAGGAGGGATTTGGTTCTCCTCGCTCGCCGCTCGTCGGTCCGACCGGCTCTAAGGCCGCACTGCGGCCTTATTCACCCCCGGTCGGTTCAAATCCCTTCTCGTCCTATTTCCCTGCATAACAAAAGAGACTCTGATTTCTCAAAGTCTCTTTCTTGGCGCAGAAGGAGGGATTTGAACCCTCGCGCCGCTTACCGCAGCCTACTCCCTTAGCAGGGGAGCCCCTTCGGCCTCTTGGGTACTTCTGCATGGCCGATACGCTATGAAATTCGCCATAAAAAATGGCGGAGAGAGAGGGATTCGAACCCCCGGTACCTTGCGGTATCACTGGTTTTCAAGACCAGCGCCATAAACCACTCGGCCATCTCTCCAGTCTGCTTGAACCAGCGAAACCTATTATAGAATAGCCGGATGATTTTGTCAACCCTTTTTTTCGTTTAATGGTTCGAATCCTAAAATCTCTTCGTTTTCCGCCTCAAAATCGCGCCATCTCGCCGGACACTCGCCTCCCATCGCCCCCACGCAGCTTGACCGAAATGACCGAATCAAGAATTTCCGTTATTCTTTTTTGCAAGAACAGCTTTTATCTACAATCCAGACCTCCCTCTTCGAGGGAGGTGGCACGCCGAAGGCGTGACGGAAGGAGTTTCCCTCCTTGAGGGACGTTTTTCATCGTCGCCGCCTGTGGCGGATTCAGACGATGGAAAACGCCGAAGGTTGGCACGGCGCAGCCGTGACCGAAGGAGTCGTTCCCGCACGCTCCCTATTGCCGCCCCTGCGCTCTCCCTTCCTCGCCGTCTCCCTGCGCCACGTCCAGCAGTTTCCCCAGCAGCGGCACATTCAGCCCGAAAATCTCCAAATTCTCAATGAGGCTCACCAACTCCGTAGCGATCATGTAGGTCATCGCCGCGCCGCAGACGCTCGTCACCCCCAGCCCGTTGCCCACACTCACGCAAACGCCGACCACCAGCCACTCAAGCCCCTTTTTCATCACGCCCATCAGCAGCGCACCGGAGGAGACCTTCCCGCTCTCCGTCTTGCGGGATTTCCCCGTCACCGCGCACAGCAGCCCGGTCAGGATGTCCGCGCCCTGCACGATGAGCAGCGCCTGCGCCAGCGGCGGCAGACCCGTCCACCACGCCAGCGCCGCGCCAATCAGCGCACCGATCCAGTTCACCACATTCGGCTTCACGCCCTTCATCACCTGCATCGTCTTTTCTTCCATCTGTGTTCCCCCTCTTTAATCCTCTCCGGCCTTGCAGCAGTATGTCCCGCTGATCCAGCCCGCGTGTCCCCGATATACCGTGCGCAGCCAGCCGTCCTTTTCCTCCAGCACGGCAAGCCGCGTTCCGTCCGGGATCATCTGCATGTATCGCCCGTTCGGCTTTACCCGCATCCGAAGTCCGCCCCCTGCGCAGACGATGACACGCCCATATTCGGCGCTTCCCGCCCGTTCGCCGTCCGCGCTTTTGTCTCCGCTTCCTTCTGCCTCAATCATCCGATGCGCACCCAGCCCATTCCATCCCGCCTTCGCCGTCAGCGCGGTTTCGACCACGCCGCCCCGGCTCTTGCTGCTGTGAATGACCGTGCCCCGCTCCGTCACCAGCCCGGTGTGGCTCACGTCGCCCGTGCCCACGCCCATGAACGCCAGCATCCCCGGCTTCGCGCCGGAAATGCCCGCCTGCTTCCACGTCAGGTCGCGGTATTTTCCGCGCTTGCTGTCGCTGTCCCACAGGGCGTTCGTCCCCGCCGTCGTGTAGCGCTTGTCGCCGCCCGGCGCTGTGCGGATGACCTTCTTGACGAGGTTGATGCAGTCCAGCTCGCTGTACGCCGTCCCGATCAGCCCCCGCGCCGCGCGGATGGCCGCTTCCGCCTGAATCATCGGGTTCACCCCCCTTGCGTCACTCCGTCACGAGGTCTTCGCAACCGCTGTCGATCAGGACTTCTTTAACCTTATCTTTCAGCAGGCGCGGAACCTGCGCGTAGGTCTTCTTGCCAAGCATAATCTGCTGTGCCCACAACATAGCCATCATATCTTCTTCCTTTCCGCTCATCACGAGCAATCCAAAAATTTTAAGCATATACAATCTCGCTCATCTCGAGGATGCATTGCAGTAGGGTTTCGTTCTGGTCTTCGAGCGCTTTGATGCGCTCCTCTTGCGTCGGTTGTGGCTCTCCCGGTTCCGGCACTTCCGGCTCGACGTACACACTGCCGTCGTCGGAGAGCTGCACCGCGTTGTCAAGGGTGCGGTAAACGGTCGTGTAATCGCTAAAATCGCCGAGCTGGGTCACGCCGTCCATGCGCCACGTCGTAAAGCCCGTTGTTGGAGCGTCGGTGATACCGCCAAGCTCAATAACATGTTCACTGCGCCGCGAAAACGTTACTTCCCGGATTTCGTCCGATGCGTTTATCTTGATTTTAATCATTGCATATCCTCGTTTTCACAGTCAATTCCGTTCCTATTCGGTTTATATTTGTACCCATGTAATTTGTTTAGCGCCGTTTATTTGGATGCCCAAAAACGCATTGCTGCTAGAACTAACGCCCACATAATACGTGTCCGAATAATAACTTCCCGGCCAGCTTCCGCCACTAAGTCGGATAAAACCGCCATAATCAACAGGCACCGTATTTCCTTTGCTTTTTTCTGCATAAAAACTACCTGACTTTATCGAGCCGATAGCATTTTTTATGGATTTAACCGCTTCGGCGCTGGCGACTTTTTTAGACAAGTCCGTGCTTGCCATAATCTCTTCTAACGTCAGTGCGTCGGATTGATTGACTTTATCGTCCTTTAGCTGACTGACCATCGCCGCATCCGCCGCGCCGATGTTCTCCCTCGCCTGCGTCTTTTGCGCATCATTAAGCGTCTGCGCCGTATACAGCACCGCTTCCTGCGGCGCATCCCTGCCGGGGTCGCCCTTCTCTCCTTTCTCGCCTTGCGCGCCGGGGTCGCCCTTCTCGCCCTTTGCGCCGGGATCGCCTTTCTCTCCTTTCTCTCCCTTTGCGCCGGGCTCTCCCCGAAGCGACGCTATCTGCTCATCCGTCAGGCTTTCAAATGTCACCTCGCCGTCCTTGCCCTTTGGCCCTTGCGGGCCAGTGGCTCCGGTTTCGCCCTGCGGCCCTTGCGGCCCGATTGCGCCCGTTTCACCTTGCGGCCCCCGCTCGCCGGTCGCGCCCGTTTCGCCCTGCGGCCCCCGCTCGCCGGTGTCCCCTTTTTCGCCCCTCGGTCCCTGCGCGCCGGTGTCGCCTTTCTCGCCTTTCGGGCCTTGCGCGCCGACAAATTCCCCGTTGTCGAGCTTCTTTTGCACGTCGTTTGCAACCTTCTGTGCGTTGCTCGCCGCATCGTCCGCCCGTTTGGCGGCCGCGTCCGTGTTCTGAACGGCGGTTTTCATCAGCCCATACTGCGCGATGATTTCATCCACCGAAGGAATGGTGTGTCCGGGATCGACGAGCGAATCCGTCCGGGTGCGCGTCACGTCGCCTCTGCCGCAGAAAATCGTGATGAGTTGCTGTTCCCTGCCGATGGCCACGGACAGCGTAAACCCGCCGCTTTGGCTGTAGCAGGGCGCCTCCAGCGTCACCTCCGCCGCATCGCCGACCGTCCTTCCCGCCATCATCACCGTCGCCTGATCCTGCCGAACCACGCTGGCGGTGACCGTCCATCCCGTCAAATCGACCGGTTCTCCGCCCGCCTTCACCCGAACGCGCAGCACGTGCGCCAGCTTATCGCCCACCGCGAACAGGCTCGGCATGGCCGTCATGCCGATTCCGACGAGGATATCCGCGCTGTATTCAAGCGTGATCGGCTGCATGCGCTTCCTCCTTTCGCAGGCGCAGGGTCAGCGAGGTATCGAGCATCATGTGCGTCAGTTTGGTGTAGCCCGCATACACCGTTCCCGTTTGATCGTTCTCATCAGCATAGACCGTCAGCGTTTCGCATCCGTCAAACGCCCTCGCCGCCTCCGGCAAGCGGCCGTCAAACGGCATATCAATCCATATTTCGCCGGGACTCATCGCCATCGCGGTGGAAACCCAGTTAATCGGCCATCTCTTTTTCGCTTTCGCCCGCAGCAGCATCGTTCGCGTCTCCCTTCATCGCTTCGTTGCGCAGCTCCTTCAGATAATCCATGCACAGGCTCATCCGCTTGACGTTTTCGTGTCCCCTGACCTCAATCTCGTCGAGCGTGTTATAAATCGCCTGCAAATGTGTCGCCATATCCATATTGTCACCCTCCAAGCGCCGTCACCTCGCGCGTGGTGAACGTCGCCAGCTTCAAATTGGCGCGCTGCGTTCCCCCGTAATAAAGCGCGACTTTCATCAAATCGCCCTGCCTGCGCACCGTCACGTCACCGCCGCTGACATACAGCGTATCGGGGTATCTGTTTCCGCGCCTGTAAATTGTCTGGACGGTGCCGTTCACATAATACTTTTTGTACGGCAGCTCCTTGTATGTGCTGCCGCTCTTGGTGTACAGCGTTGAATTGATGACGCCGTACCCGGTCAGCGCCTCCACGCTGCCGTTGGCGTAATACAGATCGGAATGCACCTCACTGCCGCGCAGGTGATAGGTTTCGCTCGTCCCCGGCTCGTAAAGCGATCCGGTGTATTCGTTTCCCTGTAGCAGTGGGCCGCTCCCGCCATAATATCCAGCGCATCTTCCCCTCGGCTTTCGCCGGGGCTCGACCATATCTTCACCTCGTTCGAGGGCCTGCCGCTTCGGTTTCCCTATCGCCCCGCCGGGCTGGTCTGTGAGCGTTCCCCTCATCAGGGCTTCGTTGCTGATCGTCCAATCCATTCGATTTTTTCCCGTCGCGTTTGGGCGTTTCTCATCCCTGCGCTGTGGCCGAATGGCTTCAGGATATTCCAGCAGTTCAGCAGGCTATTTTTGCGCAGGGTCACCCCTACGCCGCGCCGCCAAAGGCAATCGTCTCGCCCGCCTCCGGCGTTCGGGTCACCCCCTCGCCGATGGCCGCCGCGAAAACGGTCGCGTCAGCCGAAGGGGCCGACTCTCCCGACGCTTGCGTGAAATCCGTGACGGCGGTGTATGTCTTCCACGAGCCGTCCTTTTCGCCGATATGCACATAGTTGTTGGTGACGATCAGCTTTTCGGTGTAGAGCGATTTCGCCTTCACGCCGCCCGTCGTCAGCCCGTTGACCTTGGTGATGAGCGCGTCAAGGTCGATCTTGTCCGCCTTGAGCGTGATCTTGCTGTTCGCGCCGTCGATGGCGATTTCCGCCGCGGAAACGCGCTGACCGAGTGCATCCGTCACCGTCTGATCGGCCTTGAGCCTGATCTGCGCGTTCGCCGCACTCAGGTCGATGGAAACCGCGTTGATCTTTTTGTTCTGCTGGTCGCCCTGCTGCTCGACCTCCTCCTTGGTCGCGCGCAGCTTGATATCCTCGGCCTGCATGAGGATCGTCTTTGCGTTCATCTGGATCGCTTCGGCGTTGAGCTGAATCAGCGCCGCATTTTGGATGATTTTATTGTTCGCGCCCGCACTTCGTCCGCGCGATGCGATTTCCGATCGGGCAAGCGCGGCGACCGCCTTTGAAAGCGTCCGCGGCTGGAAATCTTCCTCGCCGATGGTGATCTTGGTCAGATGCGGCCGCACATAGTCGCGCTTGATCTCCAGCACCGTCGCCATCACCTTTTCGCCGCTGCGGGCAATGACGGCCACGCGGTCATACAGCCGGACGGCCTTGTATTCCATTCCCGGCTGCATTTCCACATCGGCAACCGTCGCCGTGCCGGAGACATGCGCCGTTTGCCGCGCCTTGAGCTTCTCCCACGTCTTTTCAAGCAGCCTGGCCGCGTCCGTCTCGTTCTCGTCGAGCACCATCATCTCGCGCACCAGCGCGCCGGGCGGCGCGTCCGGGTTGTCGATGTAGGCCTGTCCGGCCGGCTTATCCGCCGGGTCGCCGTTCGCCCTGCTCCACGCCGCATCCGCGATCGTCATGCGCGTGGGCACGTCCTGCGTGCCTGTCGCCGCGCCAACGCCATAGGCGCGGGTGATCGGCCGCTCGCTGTGCGTAATGGCGATATCCGTCGCATCCAGCCGCGCCTCGAAGATGCGTCCGCGAAACGTGCTTGTCCGTTCGGCCACCACAAGGCGCCTGCCCATCACCACGCCGCCGCTGATGGCGTAACCCGGCAGCACCCGAACCTCGTGGGTGCTCTCCAAATCGCTCAGCGCCGCCCACGCGGATGTGTAGCCGGTCGCCACCTTCTCGCTGCGTCCGCCGCCGCCCTCGATACGCCATCCGCGCCCGGCGAGAATCTGCCGCGCCGCCTCGATGGCCGTCGCGCTTTCCATCTCGACGTTCAGCGTCACGGTGTCCTGAAGCTCGGCGCGCGCCGCGTCCGTCGCGGTGACGATGTCCGTTCCGTTGTGATCGTCGTGCTCCACGCTGTCAATGGTGAACAGCCGGAACAGGCCGTCCACGCAGGAAAACCCCAGTTCTTCGCCCGGCGTCGCGCCCGCTGTCTGCGGGAAAACCGCCTCCAGCGTGCCGTCGCTCTCCGTATGCAGCAGCTCGGTCACATCCGGCAGAACCCGCCGAATCCGGCGGTTCGCATCGAAGATATACACCGTCACGCCCATTCGCATCGCCACCTTGCCGTCAGGCTGCCGCCGTCGTCGCTGGTCAGTCCATGTACCCCCGGCCTGAAATCCGCCGAAAAGTTGCTTCTGTCCACATCGAGGCGGCTTTCGATATGCGTGCCATCCAGCGTCACCGCGCCTGTTGCGAAATCCACGCCGAGCTTTTGCCCCGCAGAAAGCGCGCCGTTTATATGCAGCACCTCCCGCCCGTCGAGCATCCACGTCACGCCGCTGCGCGCCGCCGCCATCGTCTGGGTAATCGCCGGGCGGCACGCCGCGCTCCCGCCGATGGAAAGCGTCGCCTTGCCCTGTCCCGTCGCCGAAGTATAGGCCAGATCATGCGCATACGGGCGCGGAACCAGAAAAATCACCTCCACCTTTGCGAAACCGAAGACAAATTCCGGCGTGCTGATAGATTTAACGATTCCGTCATACGCCACGCCCGGCCAATGCGTCGGCTCAATCTCGCCCGTATCCTGCCCGGAAGCCATCGCCCACGCGGCCAACAGCCCCCGGATTCGCCAGCCTTCCTCCCGCCTGCGCGCGGCGATATTGACGTTCACCTTGTATTCGCCCTGCACGACGGCATACCCAACGGCGGTTTCGCCATCTCTGCCCGCGATGGTATACACATCCCGGTCGGGCATTCCCGGCGGATATTCCTTTTCGATGGACAGCGCCGGATGCACGCCGCACAGATCCATGCCGCAAAATCTCAAGTGTTTTTCGCCTCCTTACGCATTGTTTCGGGCGGCGGCCGTTCCCTGAAGCGTGTCGATATGCGGGAAAACCGCTTTCGCCATCGCTTTTCCATCCACGTTCACGCTGACGGCGAGGGACTGCGCGCCAGCCTTGTCCGCGCCCTTGGTCGAGCCGCCGGAGGGCATCGGCAGATCATACAGGCCGCGGGTGAACGGGCTGCCGATGGACACCGTCGGGCTGAAAACCATGCTGTTGAGCTGGCCGAGCACCGCCGCAACGTTGTTCACCGTCGTCTGCGCCGCCGCCAAGGCCACGCTTTCCTTTTCAGTGATGCCGTTGCCAATGCCCGTGCTCAGGTTTTCTCCAACCGTCTTCGCATCGCCCGCCGCAGTGTCACCCCCGGTTTCAAGGCTGTCGCCCACACCGTCCAGCGCGGCCTGCGCCGCCTCGGCGCTTTGCTTGAGCAACTCCTGCTTTTGCTGGATTAGTTCCTGTGCCAGTTGTCCATTGCCCGACGCATACGCTGCGAGAATTTGCTCTTCCAGCAAAATCATCTGATCCTGCAAGCCCGACGTCGCCTCGTTAATAGCCGCTTGTTCCTCGTCACTGAAATTCAGGAATGTGAGCACATGCTTATCAAAATATTGCAGGCCTGCGACCGCCCCATCCTTAAGCGCCACGTTCAGCGATTTAATCAGCTCCGTAAACGTGGAAATTCCCGATGTCGTCAGCGGTTCAAGCGTTTCGGCCAAATCAGCCCATGCTTCTTTCAGATGATTGCTTACAGTCCGCGCTTTAATAATCTGCTCATTGTTCTGTTCAAAGTTTTTCTTCGTTTCAACCAGTCCGTTGGCGGTCAGATAAGCCAGCGCAACTTGCAGCTTGCCCGTCGGCGTTTCCGCGTTCTTCATGGCTTCGTTAAATTCATTGACGTCGTAACCCATGGATTCAATGACCTTTGCGAGTTGCCCCGTCGCTTCGCCCTTGCTGATGGTCTCCTGAATACTCTGCGCAAGGCCGTCGAACGTCGTGCCGTCGTATTTAAGGCACGCACCGACAATATTATCAATCGCCGTCGTGATCTCGTCCGTATTCCAGCCCGTTTCAGTCAGAGCCTTCACCCCTGCCATTGCGCTTTCCAGATCGCCGGTGATGCCTGCAACCTCGTTCGCCTGCTCCTGTGCCCATTCGTAATCAAAGCCATTATCCTCAACGGTTTGCTTAAATTTGGCAACGGTCATTCGATAGTCGCGGGTGCTTTCAACCAAGCTGCTTGCGCTCTGGTATACCCCCTGCGCCATATTCCACGCCGACCCGGCGGCCGTGACGAACGACGAACTTTTGATCTCTTCAAGGCTCTGCTTCATCTGCGCGGCCATGCTTTCAAGGCTTTCCTTGGCCTGATCCGCGCCGTCGCCGATGCCATCCTCCAGCTGGCGACCCACGCGCACGCTGTCGCGCCCCAGATCCTGCGCCTCGCGATCGGTCGCGTCCAATTCGCGGCGCATCTTTTCCAGCGTCGCCTTGGCGCTGTTGAGCTTGATTTGGTAATCGTCGGTCGCCTTGGCCGTCTCGCCGTATTTCTCACCTGCGTCCTTCACCGCGCCCTCAAGGCTTTTGACAATCTCCTCCTGCTGGGCAATTTCACTCCGGAGGGTTTGGCTCTTGGCCGTCAAAAACGCCTGCTTATCGCCGTTGGTTTCAAACTCGGCGGAGGCGAGCTTCAGCTCGCTGCCCAGCACGCGCAGACCGCGCTGCGCCTCGCTGAGCGCCTTTTTATACTCGTTTTCACCGTCAAGCGCCAGCGTTGTGCGAATCTCTCTCTTGACCGTCATTTAATCCTCCCATTCGCCCGTGTGCGTGCGCCGAATCCCGTGTTGATCGTCGTCATACGCCCGCCGCGCCAAATACAAATCCATAATCAAACCCGGCGCCATGCGCTCGGCTTCCGGCCAGTTTACGCCGGCAATCAGCGCGTAGGACGCACAGCGCCGGGCAGTCAGGCTCGCGCTTCTTTTTTTTTGAGTTCTTCGGCCACCACGTCGATATCCTCGTCGTCGTCCTCCTCCATTTCGCGCTTCATGCCCGCCACAAACGCGCGGGCCGCCTGCCGATTGGCCTGCGCCAGCGCCTTCGGGCTGAGGTTCTTGGCGAGGTATTCCTCCGTCGGGGCTTCTCCGCCACAATAGCGCGCGCCCGCGCGGGCAAAGATGGCCAGACAGGCGATTCGCGCCTTCACCGTCTTATCCGCTTCCATCTGGTCAAGGCCGCCGAATCGCTCGTCGATTTCCATCCACGCGCCCAAATCAAACCGAACCGGGAATGTCCGCTTGCCGACCTGAATCTCGATCACGCTTCAATCCCCGCTTTCTTGTCGAGCCATGCGCGCGCTTCGCTCTCCCTGGCGAACGCCCTGCGTTCGCGGAAACGAACCTGAAGCGCCGGGTTGTTCTTTACGCCCATGATGCTGCCCTCCAGCGTTGGGGTCTGCCACTCGATGCTCTGCCCCTTTGTCTTGGCGCTTTCCGTGCCGAGACCGAAGATCGCCTTATGCACCCAGTAGGCGATATAGCTTGTCTTGTTATCCTTGCGCCGCACGCGGATATAGCCCGTGCCGACATAAGGCGCGCTTTCGCCTGTCTCGTGGTAGGTTTCCTCGCCTACCTCGCCTTCCTTCACGTCGCCCAGCAACATCACACGCGCCTCGTCGCTCGCGTCGTCCACGCCGAGCTTGATCGTGCCGCCGGTGATGGAGTTATCCTCCTCCTTGACGCGATCATCCGCATAGAGCGGGTTGCTGTTGCGCGTATAGCTGATCTCGGCAGTCATCATGCCGCCGACGACCTGCCCTTTGCCGTAGGTGATGGGCTGTCCGTCCGTCTCCTGCTGAATCGGCGCGGCGACGGCATACAAAAGGCCGACAAATGCCATGCTTTATCCTCCCTTCAAATGTCTATCCCAAATATCCTCGAAGACCTGCTGCACCGTTGGAAGCGCCTTCTGCTCGACTTCTTCAATCCAATGCGAACCCCGGATGCGGCTCGTTCCATAGTGCAGCAGATACGCCTTTTCGGCGTTACGCACAGGCTTCTTCTTGTGATCCTGCCCGCGCGGGTAAACGTCAATCTTCCGCACGCCGTCCGCGTCGCTTTTCGGCGCTTTATCCGCTCGGATGGATTCGATCATGTCGCCCGTTTCACGATATCCGTGTCGTTCCGCCGTCTCCTGCCACGCCCGTTTGACTTCTTCCGCCCCAGCCAGCAGCATTTCATCGGCGGTTTCTCCTGCGGCTTCGCCCATCCACGCCATTTCTTCGGCAATGCTGTCGATGCCGTCCGTCGAAAACTGCGCCATGTCACACCCCGTCGCAGGTGAAGCTGATGTGGAGAAAGCCCGTTTCCTGCTCGTAGTCGATCTCCATCGCGTAGGCTACGCCGGGCGCATCATCCAGCATGGCGCGGATGTTGGCGGTTATCGGATCATCCTGCATCCGGGTGAACCGATCAATGACGAAATGCCAGCCGTCGGCATAGCGGTTATCGACAAGCAGATTCATCGGCCACAGGGGCTGCCATGTGGTGTAATCCTCCCCGGCGCTGTCGCTCTCGTAGGCGCAAGCGTCCGGATCGGCCGCAAGCACCAGCTCGCGAATGTCCGCAAGGGTCATGCGGCCGTCACCTCCTCCAGCGTCAAATCCGTAATGTCCTCGCCGCTCTCCTCGTCCGTGCCGTGATACGCGCGGGCAATGGTATAAACGTGGCCGCCAAGATGCGCCGTGTCGCCCTGCCGAATCTCGCGGCATTGGGCAATGCGGATGCGCGCGTCCGCTTTCTGCGCAAGCCGCCGCTCCGTCTGCCAGACGGGCGAGGTTTCAAAGCTCAGTTCGGCATACCAACTGCGAAAGCGCAGGGTCTCCGTCCAAATCGGCTTTTCGCCCTTCGGCGCCATGTTGCTGCGGGCAAAAATCTCCGCAATGCCTCTGTCCAGAATCAATCCGCCAGCCACCTTTCCCGCCGGTCAAGGCGCAGCCAGTCCGGCATATCGCCCGGCTTATCACGGTTCTGGTATTGCCAGACGGTGTAATCCACGAGGAACATCATATCGTCCGCGCTTTCGGTCAGGTGAATCCCCATCCTTTTCAACTTGGCCGCCGCGCCCTCGATGCGCTTTTTGAAGTACGCATCCAGCGCCGTGTCACCCGGCGGGCGATTGAGGCGGGCTTTCACCAACCCCAGTGCCATCTCCATATCCATGCTTACTCCTTCGCGGTGCCCTTGTTCGCCTTATCCTCGGTGAAGGTCACCGCGTCGGCGGTCGGCGTTGCGCCGCTCAGGCCGATGATCACAAATCCCTCCGCAATCACGGGCATACCGTCATAGCGGGCCGTCGCGCGGTATACGGTCTGATCCTCGATGAAACGATACTGATCGCTGACGGCGATATCCGTTCCGGCGCGTTCGCAGAGCAGATACAATTCGCCATAGCCGCCGATGATGACGTTATCGGGGATGAACTCCAGCTCCTCCACCGCGCCGCCGAGCACCGGCATGGTATGCTCCATCGCGGAGACCATCATGCCCGCCGCATTGATGTTCAGCGCCTCAGCCTGCAACCGGTTGAAGGTGACCTCGTTCATCGCAAAGAAGCGCTCGCCGCCCGCGTACTTGCCCTTCGCCTTGCTGCTTGCGGTGATGATCTCCTGAAAGAGCGCCACGCCCTTCTTGCTATCCGCGATGGAAACCATGTTGGTGGTGTGCAGATCCTCCCACGCACGCGCATCGTCGGAATACGTGGACGGCTTTGCATCCTGCGCAAGGCGGGTCACAATACCCAGCGGCATGCGCGTGCCGGTGCCGTAGAGAATCGCCTTGTCCAGCGCCAAACCGATGGCGCGCCCCAGCGCGTCGATGATCTCACCGGCCAGCGCAACGTCGCTCGCGTCCTCCAGAATGGAGTTGGGCACCGGCACATAGGCCGCAACCTTGTAGCCGTCCATCTCCACGCCGTTGAAGGCCAGCGCCACCTCGTTGATGTTGGCGACCATCTCCGTCCACACGGCCTCGGGAATCGTGCCCATCACGTTCTGTCGCGCCTTGCCGGGCACATGGCGCACGCGAACGTGCTTCATCAGCTTGCTGGTCTCCTCGACCTTCGGGCGCACCAGATCGAGCACCACGGTCGGAATCAGCAGCTCCGCGCCCGTCACCGCGCGCGTCTGTCCCTTCATGGCGCGCACGCGGGTCAGAAAATCCTTCACATCCTTGCGCGCCACAATCGCGCCGCGCTGCTGGCTGCTCATGCGGTCAAAATGGCGGCCGCGGGTGGTCATCCTTCTGTTCATGCTCCTGTTCTCCTCCTCGTTCTCGTCGTCCGCCGCGTTCTGCTCTTCCTCGGCTTCGGCCTGCTCGGCGGCGGTCTGCGCCGCCTCCAGCTCGATCATCTCTCGGGCGAGCTCCGCCAGCTCCTTTTCCGCTTCGATGCGCTCCTGCTTGATCTGCTGCTCTTCCTCGGTGAGCGCGGTATCATCGGCGGTAAACTGCTCCGTTTCGGCCTCGATGGCCTGCTGATCGGCTTCACTCGCCGCCTCGTCCAGCTCGTCGAGCGCCTTTTCCAGCTCTTCCTCGCGCTTTTTGAGCGCAGCGCGGCGGGTACGAAGCTCGCCTTCCTTCTGCTTGACGGTTTCAAGGCGCGCGCGAACCTGTTCCTGCTTACGCCTGTTCAGAATCATTCTGAGTGCCATGATGAATCCTCCCTTTCATGTCCTTCTTCCACTGTTCCAGCGCCCGGCGGCGCATGGCCTTGACGCTCCTGCCGCGCGCCTCCACGCCCGTATCCTCATATGCCGGGAAGGTGACGACGCTCACCTCATAGAGCGTCAGGCGGCGAATGGTGAAATGCCAGCCGTCGCCGCGCTGAATCTGTTCTTCCTCGGTGATATCAAAACCGATGGAGCATTGGCTCACGTCGCCGCGCTGCACACGGGCATACAGGTTGAGCGCGTCCTGATCCCCTTCGTTGACGGCGATACTGCCCCAAAGGCCGTGCTCGTCCACGCGCAGGGTCAGCGTTCCGGCGCACGTCCGGCCGAGCACCAGCCGCGTATCGTGGTCAATCAGCGCGCGGACGTCGCCGCCAAGCTGATCGTCAAACGCATGCGGGTCGATCTGTTCCGTGAAGCCGTCGCCCATGTCGTATACCCCGCTGAACGTGGCGAAATAGCCCTCGATCCGCCGCTGGCCATCCGTCTGCGTCGCGTTAAACGTCGCCGGAAGGCTTCGGGTCTGCCACTTGGTCTTCGTTCTGTTCTCCCTCCTCGTTGCCGACCAGCTTCTTCTGGTCGCCCAGCCGATTGGCCGGAATGTAGTTTTCAAGCCCCAGAATTTCCTCCATCTTCGGCGACGGCGGCAGGCCGACCCAATCGCGCCACTCGTTGCGATCCATAGCCATGCGATCCACCATCTCGCGGCCTGCGCTGATGCACTTATCCAAATCGTAGTTGGTCAGGCTGCGGCTGTTCAGCCGAAAATACCGCGCCGGTGAAAGCAGCAGCGCGCGGGTGAGCGTCTGCTCGATGACGCGCGCCACGCGCATGAGGCGGTTGGCCACAAACCAGTTGAATTCCTCCGCCTTGAACTCGCCCACGCCCACCAGAAACGGCGGCACGCCGAACATGGCGGCAATGCTGCGCTTATCCAGCTCGAGGCTCTTGTCGATGGCCAAATCCGAAAGCGTCAGCGGCTTGATCTGCTCGATCTTCATACTTTCCGCCGGGATGATCCACGGCCGGCCGTTCTCGCTGTCGCTGATGTATTTATCGGCGATCCTCGTGCGCCCCTCCGGGCTCTGCATATCCTCCGAAAAGCCATCCACCTTGACGATAATCGACGGTTTGGGCGATTCCATCAGCGCCTGCCGCGTGGCCTGCGTCTGCCGGATGGAGCGCACCACATCAAAGAGCGCCACTTCATAGCCCATGCCGCGCCACGGATATTCCGGGTCCGGATTCAGCGCAAAATGGATCACCTCGTCGGGCGCAAACGACGCGCCGCCGACGTTCACCCGATACCCCCGCCCCTCCGGCACGAAGGTCACGCGCGAGGGTGGCACGGGATCAAGCTGCATCAGCAGCCCGCTCGCGAACACTGGCAGCGTCACCTGATTGCCCTCGGTCATCAGCGTGCGCACGATGGTCTCCATGAATCCCTGATGGGTCATCAGCGGATTCGGTGTGATATCCACCATGCGGCTCAGTTCGTCCTTTACGCGCGTATCGCCATGCTCGCCGTTTTCCATCAGGTGAATCGTCATGCTGGCGATCAGCTCGGCGTACACGTTCACGCACATCATCACCTCCGGGCACTGCGTCAGCGGCCTGTATCCGTCGGCAATCAGCACCCGCCAGGAATCATCCGGGCAAATCGCCACAGCCGCGCTTCGGCGCTGCCTCCTCGGCGCATCCCGGCTCCGGCGAGCCTGTTTTCTGTGTCTGCTCATGCATTAAACCATCCTTCCGTGTCGGTCTTGCCCATATCCTCCAGCATGCGGACGGTCGCGAACACATCCGCGTCGAAGATATCAATGCGGCGGTTCGGCTGCACCTTCTCGTACTGCACCATCTCGTCCGTCTTTTCGATGGCCGCAACATTCTGCACGCAATAGGCATACGCCTCGCTGCCCAGATAATAGAGCCTGTGGTTGCGCGCCGCCGCCTCGATGTGGCGGAAGCCCTCGCTTTTCTTGTAAAAATACTGCGGCTGGTCAACGATTTTGAAACCCGCCTTCTTCATGCCGATGAAATACTCGCGGCAGAACTTTCGGTCGTGGCCGACTTCGCGGATGCGGAAGCCGCGCTTCTTCATCGCGACGAACCACTCCACCACGAGCTGATGGTTGTTCGTCGGCGCGTTGCACAGATCGAGCCAGCCATCTTCCTTCCAACCGAACAGCGGAATATCGTCTTCCTCGGCCTTCTCCGTTGCCGCCACGAGCGGAAACCACGCATGCGGCACGACGATATCAATGCCCTTGTACTGCCCATGCAGCGCGGCGGCGGTCAGGTCATGCAGCTTGGAGAGGTCTGCGCCGCCGTACCACTTCACGCCCTTGAGCGCCGCCAGCGCCTTGAGCTTGCGCTCCAATGGCCACGCGGGGTCGATGCCCAGCGCCTCGCCCGCCACACTGTCGCTCGTTTTGAACATTTCGACGTTGAAATACGCGCGCAGGCTGTTGGTGAAGATGTTGACCCGCTTGTTGAGAAAGTTGCTCCGCGCCTGCGGGTCGTTCTGCGCCTGCAAGCTGGCCGACAGAATCTCCTCCGGGCGAATGGTCACGCCGTAGTTTGGGTTGGCCTTTTCATGCTGGATGGGGCTGGTGTAGTCCACCGCGCCATCCTCGCCCTGATCCGCCCGCGCGATGAAGATGAAATACCCGTCGTCCCTGATCTGCCCGGAGACGACGCGTGCGCAGTAATCCAGCCGCTGGGCGCAAAAACCCGTCGCGTTGTCGCCCGCGGTCGAAATGCCGACGACGAGCTTGTTGGTGTAGGCGTTTGTCGCTTCCTTGAGCACGTCGTATTGCTTGCCGCTCTTGTAGGCGTGAAGCTCATCGGCGATGATGATGTTCGCGTTGAAGCTGTCCTGCCCGTCCGGGTTGCTGGCCAGCGCGTTGAGGGACAGCGAGCCATCCGGGAAGTCGCGCTCGATGGCGTGCTCCATGTTGTTATCGAGGATGCGCCAGCCTGCCGCCCGCGCAGCCTTTTCCGAGCGATACAGCCCTTTTTCGACGTTGTAGCGCCAACTGTCGAACGTCTCCATCGCCTGTTTGAGCGTTGCGCCGACGACATAGACCTTTGATCCGCTCGCGCGTTCCAGCAAACCCAGCGCCCATGAAAGTGCGGCCACCACCAGCGTTTTGCCATTCTTGCGCGGGATGAAGATAAACGCCTCCTTGACCACGCGCTCGATGGTGCCCGGCCTAAAGAAGATCAGCATGCCGTAGATGCAGAATTTTTCCCACGGCTCCAGCAGGAACGGCTTGCCCCGCAGCGGCTTGCCGTCGAGGCTCTGCCCCTGCCGGTGCTTGAAGGTTGCTTCGATCACGTCGATCACGAAATCCGCATCGTTCGTGTTCACGTCGTAGTCGGCGGCCAGCATATCGCAAAAGCGCCCGCAGGCCAGCACGATCTCTCGTCCGGCAATCTTGCGCCCCTCCAGCACATCGGTCACATACGCCCGGATGCACGCTGCCCGCCTGCCCGAAAGCCCCGCCAGCGCTGCGCGCTGCCGCTCGGTCATCCGCCCAGATTCTTGAGCGCCGCGATCAACGGATCCTCCTGCGCCTTCGCCGTCGCCGCCGCATCGAGTTTCTTCGCGCCCGCCGGGGTCAGGCCGAGCGCCGAAAGATACGCCAGCACGTCCTTCCGCAGGCTCTCCAGCGTGGTCACAATGGGCGCTTTCTTCGTGCCGGTCGCCGTACTCGTCTCATACGCCCAGCCGGATTCCTCAAAGGCGCAGGTCAGCGTGTCGTACTGCTCCATCAGCTGGGCGGCGATGGCAATCGCGCTCTCGTACTCCGGGCGGTATGTGCCCAGCTGCTTCATGCTTTTCCGCAAAGCCAGCGTGTAATTCTTCGCCACAGACGCCCTCCTCCCGCAAAACTTTGAAAATCGGCTCGGAGAGGGAAGAATCGCCCCCTCCCGGTCACTGTCCCCCCGCCTTCAACAATTCGCGCGCGGGGGGATTGCTTCAAACCGTGCGCCTGCCGCGCTGGAAACGCGCCGATTTTCCGCCCTTTTCGGGGTGCATTTTGTTGTGACATGCCTCGCAAAGCGCCCGGCCATTCGCCAGATCATAGGCTAGTTCCGGGTGCTCGTCGAGATGCTGAATGTGATGCGCCACCGTCGCGCGCACAGGCAGGCCGTCCTTGTCCGTCCGCCCGTACCGCCTGCACTCCTCGCACCGATAGCCCGCGCGCCGCAGCACCTTCGCCGCCCATGCCCGATGACGTGCCCCGTTGTAATGCGGATTATCGCTCATGCTCTCGCCTCCATGTCCAAAAACGACACCAAGCAGCTCACTCGGCTGCCCGATGCCGTTATTGTATCAAAGATGAGTTGGACATGAACGGACATCTTTTCGCCCGGCGGTCAAAGTCTCCGGCTGTTGCCGCCGATTTCACACTGGGGCTTTGCGGTCGCCCCTGTCACCTTTCGCGCGGACATCCGCCGCACACCGCAAAGCCCGCTGATGAATCCGCCGCACCTGCCGCTCCTCATAGCCCATGCGCCGCGCGATCTGCATCCACGTCAGCCCGGACAGATAGCGCAGTTCCAGCACCTCGCGCCCGGCCGCATCCGGCACGGCCTCGATCAACGCCAACGCATGAGCATATTCCGCCCGCAGTCCTTCCGCCAGCCGCCCCAATTCCTCGGCGTATGCCCCTGCGTTCATGTCGCGCATTTGCTCGACCTGCCTGTCCATTTCCGCCACTCTGCGCTTCAGGCCGCCGATGCTTTTCAGCAGCGCGCGCACATCCTGCCCGTCCGTCATCGCGTCCTCCCCGTTTCATCCACCCGGCGCATCAGCGCGTGTACATAAACGCCGCTGGCCCATCGGCTCTTCTTCGCGCCGATCTCCAGCAGCTCGCATCCCGGATAGAGTTTTTCAAAGATTTCCTTCGCCCGCCCGAAGTCCGCCACCGTCTCGGCCACGCGCCCCGCCTTGCGAACACTGATCTTCTTGTCGGCCACGCTTTCGGCCGGCTCTTTCAGCCCGATGCTGCTGCCCCAGCTCCGCCCGACGGCTTTCTGCTGCGGGTTCTTCCCTTCGCGTTCCAGCTTGCTGATCGTCAGGTATCGCGCAAAGCCGGACAGATGGCGCTCGGTCGGCTGCGCGCGGCGCGTGTTGCAGAAGCCGCCGTGCCGCTTCGTCCACTTCTCCTCGATCTCCTCGCGCGTCAGCCCGTCGCCGGACATGATGACATGGTGATGCCAGCGCACGCCGTAGGCCGCGCTCTCCGTCCGCTCGGTGATGTAAATATACCTGAGCGCAGGCAGACCGCGGCGGCTGCGCATCCGCTTCACCCGGTTCATCATGTTGCGGATGTCCCGCTTCGCCTGCTCGTCGCTCCCCGGCTGACGCCCCGCCGGATACTCACAGGTCAGCATGATGTCCCCCGCGCCGAAGTTCGCATTGACCAGCCGCTCCAGCCTGTTCGCCCGGTTCTTCGCATCCAGCCGCTTCTGCGCCCTGGCGTGCGCCTCCTTCTTCGCCTCGGTGCTGGCCGCCCGCGCGTGCGCCGTGTCCCACACCGGGTAGCAATCCACATAGACCATCGGCCCCGCCTTAACCGTCCGCGTCCGCTGATGGAGCACACCGCTGTCCCAGCCGCAGGCCAGCTTCCCCTCCACCGACGTATCGAACAGCACCATGCAGTCCCTCGCGCTTGTGTCCATGCCGCAGCCTCCTTTGTGAATCGCTTTCGTTGAGTTGTTCATACACCCATACAAGACGGGTCAGCGGGCTTGCCGCCCGCTGCTTCCGTTTGTCTGTGTGCCCCGGAAACGCACATAGTCGCGCATGCGCTCCTTGTGGTTTCCCGCGTTCCGCCGTCCTGTTCCGCGCACTGCGCGCGGACGGCTCCAGCGCCATACAAGACGGGTCAGCGGGCTTGCCGCCCGCTGCTGTCGATTTACTTCTTTAATTTTTGAGTTGCGCTATATGTTATAGTAGATTTACCCCTCGTGAAACCGCGTCGCGATATAATTCGCCGCATCCAGCAGCTCGTTGGCCTCGCCCTCGTCCCCGCGCATTCCGGTGAATGCCGCATACGCCGCCTGATCCGCTGCATACTGCTCGAACTCTTCCAGCCGCCGAATCTGCCCCGGCAGGCTGACATAGACCTGGCTGTCCGCGCGAAACGCATGCAGCGTGCCGCCGACAACCGGCGTAATGGTCAGCATCGTGCGCCCGTCCACATCCTTCACGCCGAATAGATCGCACCTTGCCGGAAGCTCGACGCCGCCCTCCAGCTCCACGCCGCGTTCGATCAACGCGCCTTCGCCAAAGCATACCCCATGACCGACGATGCAGCCCGACTTGATCCATGCGCCTTTCCCGAAATGGCACCGCGCCCCGATGATGCTTCCGTGGCCGATCACCGCGCCTGCGTCAAAGTCGCAGTGCGCGCCGATCTCGCTGTTTGCCCCGACGTTGGCTTCGCCCAGCAGGCTGCCCGCTCCGATAATCAGCCGCGTATGCCCGCGCATATTCACCCGCCGGAAGTCGCCCTTTCCAAAGCGGTATTGGCCATCCGCCCCGGTTTTAACCAGATCAAATTCATCTTGCGCCCAAACCTTCATGTTTCTTTTGCTCCTTCTGCTTCTCGCAACGCGGGCAGACGTACCGCCTCGGCGATACGCCCACCGCGCTCACATTCCAAATCATCTTACAGACGGCGCACCGCCTGTATCTTTTGCCGCCCTTCATCGTTCACACCCGAACCAGACGCGCCCGCATCCCGTTTCGCCTGAGCCGCGCGAGGTGTTCCCGCGTCAGCGCCCGGTTTCGGCGGCTGGCCACCTGCGCCTTACCCTGCGCCTCCTGCCGCTGCATCCAATCGGCGGCAATCCACCCAAACGCCAGCAGGCTGATGATCGGCACGCCGAAAATCAGAATCAGAAAAACTTCGAGCACATCCATTGTCTTTTGTCCTTTCCTCTGCTATAATCAAACTGTCACTTTTCCTTGTCCCCTTACGCGGTCGCCGTCCGTGTGAGGGGCTTTTTCTTTTGCCCAATCCATCATGCCCGCTTCTTTCATGCACCGCCGGGTTGTCCGTATGCTTCGGCTTTCCGGCCGCCCAGCATCCGGCATACCGCGCGCGGGTCGATCACATCGCAAAGCGCCTCGCCGTCCCGCCCCAGCACGAGGAACGGGCCGCGAATCCCGTACATGTTCTCCGGTGCGCCGGATCGCCACGCCTCCATATTGTAGGCGGCCACATTCTCGCGCCCGTCCTCCTCCAGCGTCAGCGCCGTCAGCTCAAACGGCCCGCCGACCATGCTTTCGATGGCCTCCCGCGTACCGACGATCATCTTCACCCGCGGCGGCTTGCCCGGCCGCTTGTAGACTGCCTCCAGCAGCCGCGGCGCGGTCATCTTCTCGTGGCGTTTCATGTGTCGCTCTCCTCTCTGCCGTCCATCAGCTCAAAGGTCGGCTTTTCCATTCTTCGATCCCTCTGGTTTGCATTTTCCTGAAGCTGGCCAAGCAGCGTCTCCGCCTGCTCCCGAATATCAAAGCTGTCCACGATGACGGGTTTCCGTCCGCCCAGCAGGCGAACCACCCGCCATCGCTTCGCGCCCGCGGCTTTCATCACCGCAAGCCGCCGCTGCCCTTCCAGTTCTGCAAAAACATCCGACGCATTAACTCCGATGCTCTCGCAGATTGCCAGCAGCGTTCCGATTTTTCCACCGTTTTCATTGTCGCCCTGCTCAAAGTGCATCAGGGTGCGCACCGCTACGCCACGCTGGCATAAGTCAGTCCGTTGGCCACGCGCTCCCGGCGGATGATATCACCGAGCTGCTGCCAGATCGTGGCCTCCTTTTGTGTGCTCATGTGTTTTTTCTCCTTTCTTTTGGGCTTTATGGAGCACTCAGCCTTCCGAGCGCTCGAAAAACCTCAATGCCTGAACAACCGCAAGCTGCCGTTGTACAGTTCGTATGCCACGCCGCAGACGTTAAAGCGAATATAGTTCATGTCATCCGCGAAGTAGAGCGGCAGACGCTTAATCGTGCCGACCGTCCGCACAACCTGATGCCGGTTGATGCGCAAAGTCTCGACCTCGTGCCGAATTTCAACCTTGCGGGCAGAAAAGCCGTATTCATCTGCAATCAGATCCTTGGCCGCTTCGTCCGTCAGCACGTCGCATCGTTTTTTCAGCGCTTCATAGTCCGCCTGCCGGACGTTTGCCTCGTCCTCATACGGCCGCCATTCTTCTTCACGCTCCAGCTTCTCCGCCAGAAATTTAACCTCGCCCTCCAGCTTGGCAATCCACACCTCAAGCGCCTTGCGCTTGTCGGCCTCCAACCTGCTCAGTTCAATCTCTGCCTGGCTCTCTTTCAGCGTCTCCTCGTAGGCGATGCGCATCGCCATGCCGTCCCTGTTTTCCATGTAGCGCTGGCAAAACTCGTGCTTGTCCAGCTTGCTATCCATGTAGGCCTTATCAATGGCCTCGTACAGCTTCGCCGTGGGATAGATCCCCGTTATCATCTGAAATTCACTAATCAGCACGGTCTTTGTCCTCCTTACTCAATGAATACCTTTACAATTAAGGCCAGTCCCGAAAACGCCAGCATCACCCATGCAAGACCCATAGCCCACGCCGGAATGTACATGCCGTTCTGCTCCAGTACCAACAGGATAATCAACAAATTCATTGTGCTTTTGCCTCCTCTCTTTCCCGTTCTTCTCTCTTGGCGCGCCAATATGCCATCTCCGCCGAATAGGCTTCAAATGCTGCCCGGTTCTCCGGCGCATTGCACATTGCAACGATCTCCTCGGCGCGTTCTTTGAGCAACGGAACGATAGCCCGCGCAAACGTGTTGATTTCTGCTTTGCCGGGTTCACCAACAAACTCGACCGTTGCCCGAATCTCCCGTGCCATTGTGCTGTTTCGTCCTTTCCGCCGCCTGAGTTACCAGTCTCCGGCGGCTTTCGCCAATGTTTACTTTAAGTGAACTTATGCAGAAAAGAATATATCTTGAATGGTCGCACCATAATAATTGGCTAACGCCAACTTTATTTCATCCCTCGGAACGCGCTGTCCTGTCTCATACATTGCCAGCGATGACTTGCTGATTCCAATAGACTTTGCCACTTCTGCCTGCGTTTTTTCCCCTCTCATTGCAATGAGCTTTTCCGCAATCTTCTTACGATCCACTTTTTCACCTTCTCCCTTTTGGTTCACTCGATGTGAACACTATACCACGACATTCCAGCGTTGTCAATCACTTTCTGTAAACTTTTTATTGACTATGTTCACGTTTCGTGATATTCTGGGCGTGAAAAAGAAAGGGGTGCTATAAATGAGCCACTTTTCCGAGCGATTAAAGAGCTTGCGTCAGCAATCTTCAATCACTCAAGCAAAACTTGCTGATGACCTCAGCGTTACAAAGTCTCTGATTTCCATGTACGAAAGCGGTCAACGCCTTCCGAGTTTTGAAATGCTTGAAGCTATCGCTGATTATTTTAATGTTCCGCTTTCCTCTTTGGTCGATAATGCAAGTTCTCTTTTCCCCGATATGCTTCCCGTCACCATCCGACGTGTCCCAATTCTCGGTGGCGCTGCGTGTGGCGAACCTATCTACGAACCGGGCGACGGCACAGAGTTTTTAAGTGTCGATGCCTCTGTTTCTTGCGACTTCGCACTTATTGCCCACGGCGATTCCATGATCGGCGACCGCATCCATGACGGCGACGTAGTTTACTTCCGTTCGGTATCAGATGTCCGTGATGGCGAAATAGCTGCTGTAGCTGTAGATGACGGTGTAAGCATCAAACGTATTAAGCGTCTGCGTGCCCCAGATGGCAGCGTCATCTTCACACAACTGCTTTCCTCTAATCCCGCGTATGATTCCATCGACATTGGCGGGCCAGGCGAAACAAGAATCGCTCGTATTTTAGGACGTGCCGTCTCTTTCAGCGCAAAGCTGAATATTTGAACATAAGTAAATTTGGAGGGTTTCGCGTATGTCTGCAAAAGCGAACCGAATCAGTCGTATTCTTGGCATTGATTTTGAAACTGCCAACCGTACTCGTTCCAGTGCTTGTTCACTTGGATTGTGTGTGCTCGATTTTCCAAGTGGTGAAGTCCTTGAGAAAAAGCAGTTTTTAATCAATCCAAATGTTCAGTTCGACTATTTTAATACGCTAGTCAACGGCATTACGCCAGATATGGTGAAGGATGCACCTTTATTTCAGGATGTTGTCGGTGAAATTTCTTCTCGCCTAATTCGCAACACCATAGTTGTCGCACACAACGCACCTTTTGATATATCTGTTCTCCGTAATTCCTGTGATGTTGCCCACATTCCCGTCCCTGAATTGAACTACTTTTGCACTCTTAGACTTTCCCGCTCATTACTGCCCAGAATAGCCACCTACACATTACCTGCCGTTGCTGAAAAATGCGGTTTATCGAGCTTCCATCATCACCTTGCTGATGACGATGCAGAAATCTGCGCAAAAATTTTTCTGTACCTGATAAATATGTGTAACGCTGAAACCATCCATCAATTTTCACTTCGATCTGGAGTATGGTTCGGCCACACCTACGCTGACGGTTCATACTCAAGCTGTCACAAAACTCGTGAACCCAAAATTGACTTGCCTGATGATGATTCCGACGTTCTTCCCGAATGCAATCCAATCTCTCCAAATGAAAATAATCCCCTTTTCGGGAAAACAGTTGTTTTCACTGGTGCGCTTTGCGGTATGCCTCGCGCAGAGGCTGAAAACATTGTGGCCGCCGCCGGTGGCATTGTCGGAAAAGGTGTGACGAAGAAAACAAACCTCATCGTCTGCGGTTATCAAGACCCCGTTGCGCTAAAAGGTCACGAAAAGAGTTCTAAACTTCTTAAGGCTGAACAATACGCAGCCGACGGCCAAGATATTCAGATTGTTCCTGAGGAAGATTTCCGAAAAATGATTCAATAACAGAGAGATATACTCGCATTCTCAGAAAGGCCGTCGCCTTTAGAAGCTCGATTTAATCTTACCAAAGAATGTCTTACAATGGAGGAATAGCAATGTTAAACGGTGGTACATTTTTTGTATTCATTTTTTTCGCGGTAATTGCTTATCTTATCTTTTTGACACCTTCCCACGAAAAAGAGCCCAAAGAGCCACAAGAAAAAGACGAATTTGACGAGCATCTGGGCGTACCTTCTCTTTTCATTCCACCAGCCTCATCCTTTCCTCCCGTTGCTCCTCCTGTCACCCCACCAGCAACCCCTCCAACCACTTCTCCTGTCATCGAAAACAATGCCCCTCCCATCGTCCACGATAGTGCAGTCCAAAAAAAGGCTATGAAACTCCCTGAACTCTTGCACGGGTTTTTAGAATCCTATCGTTATACCGAAGTTGGCATATTCGTTCCGGAAGATTCGACCTTTGATGCCGAAGGCTTTGAACCGGGTTCTATCCTTACACTGGTTCAAGATCCCGAAAATCCCCACGACAACCACGCCGTCGGCTTGAAACTTCACAATCAACTCGTCGGCTATTTATACCGCGGGAAACTACAAGACATGGCCAACGATTGGATTGAGAAAAATCTTCCCCTCCGCGCACAGCTTACCGCTTGCACGCGAGATCGGAACCGCGCCGAGGTTACGCTTGTATTTTACGGGCTCCGGCAATATGAAAAACATCTTTCCAAATACCCGGATGCCAAGCAGTACCGTCTGATTGGAACTAAGAAAGCCGAATTTCAGGAGAACCTCAGTCTATGCGAGTGTGGCGAATACTGTACGCTGGATTACGATGTTGATTCCGGCAAGTATCTTGTCGCCGCTGATCTTGAGATCGGATATCTGCCCTCTTCTGCCGCAAATCTCATCGAACGAGATGGTGAAGACGCCTACGACATTTTTATTTCCGATATTTTTGATAACGATAATGGCGCTCTTGCCGTTCGCGTCTATCTCTTCCCGAAAGATGACTAAATAACGGCTCCGTTCGGACATCAGCGCAAGCAAAGACATGCTCCAATCCGCATCACGACCTAGCCGCCATTTTTCCAGTGACGGAAAAATAGCCATCAAAAAACGCCCCGCCCATGTTACCAGCATGAGCGAGACGAAGTATTCAATTCACACTCTTTTTCTTTATGCGGCTCATCAAGGGATTCATTCAACTGTTATCACTATTTAAGGGGGTGATCCAATTTGAAAGCCGTTATATATGCCCGCTTCTCCAGCCACAACCAGCGCGAAGAATCCATCGAAGGACAGGTTCGCGCCTGTCAGCGCTTCGCCAAAGAGCACGACATGACTGTGATCGAGATATACGCAGATCGCGGCCTGTCCGGCCTCCATGCCGACAATCGCCCAGAATTTCAACGCATGATCGCAGACAGCGACCGCCACAAATTCCAAGCCCTTATCATGTGGAACCTCGACCGTTTTTCCCGCGACAAATACGACACTGCCGTTTATAAATCGCGGCTCAAAAAGAATGGCGTTACGCTCTATTACTCCGATCAGAACATTCCAGACACGCCGGAAGGAATTATTCTCGAATCGCTGCTTGAAGGCTTCGCGCAGTATTATTCCGCCAACCTTTCCCGCAACGCAAAGCGCGGCTTACAGGAAAATGCGCGGAAATGCCTCTGGAACGGCGGCGGCCTGCCTCTTGGCTATACCATCGACGAAACAAAGCACTTTGTCATTGATCCGGCCGGCGCCGCCTGTGTCCGGTTGATCTTCCAGATGTACGCCGACAACCACTCCATCAAGGAAATTGTCTCTACACTCAACGAGAAGGGATATCGAACCGTGAAAGGAAATAAATTTCGCCTTGGCAGTATACAGGGTGTCCTGCGTAATCGAAAATACATCGGCGAATACCACGCATCCGGCATAACTGTTCCGAACGGCGTTCCCGCGATCGTGGATGTCGAATTATTCAATGCCGTACAAGAAAAAATCGGTGTTGTTTCTGCTGCAAAAGCCCGTAACAAAGCAGAAATTCCTTATTTGCTGACTACAAAGGTTTTTTGCGGCCATTGCGGCTCTCCGATGATCGGCGAATCCGGCACAGGAAAAGGCGGCTCGACCTATCGCTATTATAAATGCTCCTGCCGAAAGAACCGAAAAGGCCAGTGTGACAAACGCACCGAACAAAAAGAATGGCTCGAAGAAACCGTCGTTGCGCAGACCGTCGAAAAATTCCTCCACCCCGACGTGATCGAGGATGTTTCAAACGCCTGTGCCGCCGTACTTGAACAGGATTGCCAAAACAATGCCTTGCTCAAGGCCTTAAATGCCCAGCTTGCAGATGTTGAAAAATCCTCCCGAAATCTTATCAAAGCCATTGAAGCAGGGGTATTCACCTCATCCATGCGCGAACGGCTGGCCGAGCTTGAACAGCAAAAAGAAGATATCACCGTTCAGATTGCCCGCGAGCAGCTCCGAAAGCCGCAGCTCTCCGCCGAGCAAATCGCATTCTTCCTCCGCTCTTTCCTTGACGGCGATGCTCACGATCCGAACTTTCAAGAAAGAATTATTGAATCGCTCGTCCGCCGCGTCGATGTTTACGATGAAGGGCCGGGAAACCGCAAGCTCACTGTTTTCTATAATCTAAAGAAAAATAACCATTCTTCCGTTTCGGTAAAATGTTCGGATTCCGAAAGTGTGGGTCTGCCAAAAAGGTCGGTTGCGAAAGCAGCCGATTTTTTATTGACTTCTTGCAGAAGGACGAGAATAGGACGGCAGTGAATACCGTGCCCTTTGGCACGGTAGAGCCGTCCTGACCGACGAGCGTCGAGCGAGGAGAAAGAGTCCTTCTGCCCCTGCCAAAAAGGTCGGTTGCAAAAGCAGCCGATTTTTTTTTGCTCTTTGCAGAAGGACATTTTTCCAATTCCAGTTTTTTCAAAATGCGCAACTAAATTCAGTTGCATTTTTATCTTTTTGTGCTATACTATATGAGAAAGGGAGGCATGCGGCTTGGGACAAAAAGAAAAGCTCATCAAAAAGCTGAAATCCGTTCCGAAGGACATGACCTTTGAAGAGGTCGAAACCCTCTTGCGCTATCTGACCTATCTGCGTTCCAACAAAGGGAAAACCAGCGGTTCGCGCGTCTTATTTTCCAGCGACTCTCACCCGCCGATCTTGCTGCATAAGCCCCACCCCCGCAAGGAGCTTCTGGCGTATCAAATCAAACAGCTCATCGAAATCTTGGAACAGGAGGGATTGATTTGAGCAATACCATGGAATATAAAGGCTATGTCGGCAGCGTCGAGTTTTCGCAGGAAGACTCCGTTCTTTTCGGAAAAGTCATGGGTATTCGCGCCCTGATTTCCTACGAAGGTCAAACCGTTCAGGAATTGGTCAATGACTTTCACGACGCGGTCGATGCATACCTCAATCTCTGTGCTGAGGAGGGCACTCCGCCGGAAAAAGCCTACAAGGGCTCATTCAATATCCGCATTTCCCCCGAACTCCATCGCCGCGCCGCCCTCTATGCAACGGCGCACCAAACCACGCTCAACCGCGTCGTTGAAAGCGCGCTCGAGCATTATGTTCCCGCTTATTGATATCTGCCCCGCATATTTCCCACGCCTCCGGCCAAACTACCGCCGGAGGTGTTTTTTTATGAGCCCGAAAGAATTGCTTTATATCGACGATGCGCTCGGCCACGAGCAGTTTCTCATCGCCCAATGTCAGGAAGCCGAGGCCGCGCTCAGCGACCCGAAGCTCAAACAGCGCGTTCGCCAGCTTCAAAGCGCCCACCAGCAGCTCTTCAACCGCCTGATGGCGCTCGTTTAAGGAGGGATGGTCATGAATAACGATCAGCAGATTATGGAAAACCTGCTTTTGACGACAAAGGGCGTCTGCGATTTGTATCTGCACGGTGCCATCGAATCCGCCACGCCGGACGTGCATCAGGCGTTTGACGGCGCACTGGGCGAAAGTCTGGACATGCAGTCGGATATCTATGCCGAAATGTCCAGCCGCGGCTGGTATCAAAACCAGCAGGCCGACACGCAGCAAATCGCGCAGGTACGGCAGAAATTTCTGATGAACTGATTCTTCACACAAGCGGGCTGAGCCCGCCTTCCCCTCCGCCGATGTCTGCAAAACGTCAAAGTCTTGCTCACGTCGGCGGTTTTATGCAATTTTCTATACGTCAAAAAAGGCGCTGTCAAGCTCAACCGGAATTGGCTTGACAGCGCCTTTGACGTTTCATTTTCTTTTAGCGCTTCTTTGGGCGCTTTCTTTTTGTGCCGTCTCCACGGGCACGTCCTCTTTTTCGCAGATCATAAAGGGATAATCCCCTTTTCCCTGCTGAATCATAGTGGCGAAGCGATACGTCTTCTGCGTCGTCTTTTCCTCGCTGTTGGAGTCGGCGACCAACAGTTTCCCATCCTCGGTGATGCCGCGAAGGACGACGTAGTGCCCGTTTTCCGTAAAATATCCCGCGCCTACGTATTCGACAATCGGATAGCCCTTGCGCAGCGTGTTTTCAATCGCCTGCGCGTCCATCTTGCGCCAGCGCCCCTCGACGCCGTACTCGTCCAGCAGCAGCCGCAGCGCGTCTCGCCCCAGTCCGTCGCCGCGATACAGCCCGAGCTCCCCCGCCAGGGACATGACATCGTCCGGTTCGGGCGCGTCATCCGGCTCAAAATACCCGACGACCATCGCCACGCAGGCCGCGCCGCAGCCCGATTCCTCGACCGTAACATCCCGCTCGTGCCACGTAAAGACCGGCTCTGCATAGTCATGCTGATTGTAGAGCGGCATGGGGAGCAGAAGCGGCTCGACCTTGCGCTTTTCCGCCGCCGCGGACGCGCCAAGGAGCAGCGCCGCCGTCAGCATCAGCGCGAAAACACCTTTCATTACAGCACAATGTCCCCCGGCCGATAGCCCTGCGGCAGCGGTTCCTCCTCGTCAAACACGACCGACGGGTCGCGCAGGGTCGGAAGGAACGCTTCGTAAGGAATACGCGGAAATTCGCAGCCATAGCTGCTCGCGCCGAACCATCCGCCCTCGTGCGCGCGCAGATTCAAATCGCGCGCAAACTTTGTGCGGTTGGAGCAATCGTGAATCAGCGGCTGCCACCGTTCGCGCGCGGCGGTTTCCATCAGTTTCAGCGTCAAATCCCGGCTCCAGATGGGCGAAATATACCCCTGACGCGACATATACAGGCTCTCGCCCTCATAATTGCCGATGTTGTTCGGATTCAGATGCAGCTCGGCGCAGTTCATAAAGTCAATCCCCGTCGCCAGAATCTTCTCCTTTTTCTGCATGAACGTCTCGTACAGTTCCGGCGTGATCGGCGTTTCAATACCCACATATCGGATGTATTTCTTGGCCGTCGCCATGTTTTCGATCACGCGATCCGCGCATCCGGACGCGCCGAGATTGAAGCGCAGCTCGTCCAGCCCCGCCTCGCCCAGCGCGCGCAGATTTTCCTCCGTCGCCAGCGTTCCGTTGGTGTACATGTGCTGGTGAACGCCCGCCTCATGGAATTTGCGGATGATTCCGTAGTATTTTTCAATCTCCATAAACGGCTCGAGGTACACATACGCGACGCCCGTCGGCTTCTTCTGGATGGACAGCAGCAGGTCGATGTCGTCCTCATAGAATTTCGTACCGCCGATCTCCCACATGCCCTCGCCGATGGGCGGCTGCACATCCAGCTCGCCGTAATTATAGCAGAATTTGCACTGCACGTTGCAGCGGTTCGTCTTGCGAACCGCACTCAGCCCCGTGCCCAGCAGGCAGGAGCAGCAGCCCCGCGGAAATTTCGCCCGATCGCCCACGAAATATGTCCGCCCGGACAGGCTTTGCAGCCCTTCGATCCGAGACGCCATCGCTTCACGCCGCTTGTTCACTGCGGTTTCAATCTGAGCCAGCGCCGCAAGGGCAATCTCCTGCTGATGGGGCATCAGCTCTTCCTCCTCGGGCAGAGCGGCAAAAAACTCAAACCACATCAGCGCATCTTTTTTTGAAATCTTCATGGTCATACCTCCCTGTGCGGCTTTTGACGCAAACAAAGGTATTTTATCACAGAATTTCAAAAAAGTACAGCGCCCATTCGGCGTTTCGACCGGCCTCAAACCGTCGGAGGTTTTTGCCGCTTATTTTTTGAGAAAGGCTTCGACGGCCTCGCACGCCTGCGCATAGGCGTCGCCCTGCATATCCAGCCAGACGATATTCGGGTTGCGGCGGAACCACGTCATCTGGCGCTTGGCGAATTTCTTGATCGCGTGTGCCAGTTGAGCGAGCATATCGTCCCTGTCGGGGATTTCGCCGATGAGGTACTGCGTGATGAAGCGGTATTCCAGCCCCAGCCCGAGGAGAAATTCCGTGCTTGCGCCCTCGTCCATCAGGCGCTGCACCTCCTCAATCATGCCCTGCTCAAGCCGCATGTCGATGCGCTCGTCTATGCGTTTGGCCAGCACATCGCGCGGCCAGCTCACGCCCAAACGCAGGCTGTCAAACCGCGCCTGCTTCGCGGGCACGGCGTCGTCGCCGTCGTGGATGCGCTCAAGCATCCGCATGACGCGGTTGCGGTTGTTGCGCTCCACCTGCACATCCGGCATGAGCGCGACGAGCTGCGCGTACAGCGCGGGCGTGGTCAGCTTTTCCAGCTCCGCGCGGTAGGCCAGATCCGGCTCTTTATCGGAGAGCAGATAGCCGTCCAGCACGGAATCCACATACAGCCCCGTGCCGCCGACGATCATCGGCAGATGGCCGCGCGCGCGGATTTCGTCAATCTTTTCATAGCTCATCCGCTGAAAATCCGCCATGGAAAAAAACTCGCCCGGCTCGCGCACGTCAATCATGTAATGCGGCACGCCCTGCATCTCTTCGGGCGTAATCTTGCCGCTGCCCAAATCCAACCCGCGGAAAACCTGCCGCGAATCCGCCGAG
>OLNU01000649.1_pt1 | contig 31310 bp, 27 predicted proteins | sample 1672241 | NCBI WGS metagenome assembly OLNU01 (sample SAMEA3136663, study PRJEB25190) | human gut metagenome | biome: human gut; feature: human-associated habitat; material: faeces | place: Austria | collected 2013 | reverse complement strand
GTGCCGACAATACTTGTCTGGAGACGGACCGGGAAGATAGGTCAATGCCAACACAAGGGATTCGCTTGAGCGAATCCCTTGCTTATGCCTCCTTAGCTCAACGGTAGAGCATCCGGCTGTTAACCGGAGGGTTGTAGGTTCGAATCCTACAGGAGGCGCCAGAGATATTGCCGTCACCTGTGTGGCGGCATTCTTTGAATATGGGCCTTTAGCTCAGTTGGTTAGAGCAACCGGCTCATAACCGGTCGGTCCCGGGTTCAAGTCCCTGAAGGCCCACCAAATATAATATCATGACATATAGGGGAATAGCTCAGTTGGTAGAGCGACGGTCTCCAAAACCGTAGGCCGAGGGTTCGAAGCCTTCTTCCCCTGCCAAATCGCCGCAGACAAACTGTCTGCGGCGATTTTTGTTGCCTCGTCGTGGCCTCGCGGCGCATCTTTTATCTTGATAACTCTTGGGTGCGCACTGCTTTGCCATTGAGTGCTGAGTAGGAGATAACTGAATAGTGATAAATATGGATCAGGTGCACTGGAAATTCAGAGCACCTGATGAAGGCTTACATGCATTATGACATGCTGATTATTGAAACGCTTTGCCCCATGCCATGTCCATTTCGACGAAGCCATCCCCATTTCGCTGATAGCTGCACTTGGCTGTATCATTTAAATACGGTACAGTCCAGAAAATTGCGATTTCATTGACGGAACTGTTCTGCTCGCCTAGTGTGGCTGCGAGATCAGACGAATACATCTCGAGCATTTTCTTGGATGTTTTTCCTGTGTTCTTTTGGTCCCAAGTCAGATAGACGAGTGCGATGTAATCACCATCCGCTTCTGTTCCCAAATCATCGTTAATTGTGATTCTATCTATCTGTGTCATGGTATATTGCTCGGTGATTCGGTCAGTCAGAATTTTTTCAATTTTCTGTGTCTCAGTTAGTACAACTGGCGTCTCCGCTGCTGACGCGGCTCTCGTGGTCGTTACCTCTGTATCTGGTGCCGATTCGGTGGCGGTGTCTGATGGCTCCTGGTTGCCGCAGCCGCCGATAAGCGTAAGTGTCGCTAGCAATACTGCTACGAATGCCATTTGCTTTGTGTGGTGCTTTTTCATGCTTCCATCTCCTTGTGCAATTGTTTGTTTTATCCATTATAAAGCGCGCGAAAGCATAAAGCGCGCGAAAGCAATTATCAAGGACAAAGTGCTTCTATCTTGCCCCCTTGGTATTGAAATACCGTTTGCTGAAGCTCCGCCGCTTGACAAAAGATGTTGTTTTTGGTATCCTGTCCGCGTTCCAGCCGCCGGGTGGGAACGGGAGCGTTTGCTCCGCGTCGAAGACCATGGAAGACGCGGGCAGGCGCATTTTTTATTTTTTGTATGGAGATAATCAATATGGCATGGGTTACGCTCGGCATTGCCGGAATTTTTGAGGTCGTTTGGGCAACCTGCATGAAGTATTCAGAGGGATTCACAAAGCTCAGCTGGTCACTGCTCACATTCGCCGGCATGGCGGTGAGCTTTTTCCTGCTGGCACGCGCGACCAAAACACTGCCGCTTGGTACGGCTTATGCGGTCTGGACCGGCATTGGCGCACTGGGCTCCGTGATCGTTGGCTTCATCTTGTTCAAAGAGCCGGTGACAGCCGGGCGGCTCATTTTTGCTGCACTGCTGCTTATCGGCATCATCGGTCTGAAGATCACGTCGGCCTGATACATACGATTATTCTGCCTCGGCCAGCGCGTCGATGCGCTGCTGCAGATCCTGAACGAACCGTCCGATGTGCAGTACGTCGATGAGCCGGTGGTTTACCTCGAGCGCGAGGCCGAGCACGTCCCGCTCGCCCTCGCAATGATATTTGCCCCAGGCAATGCGCGGGATGGCGTCGTCAGCGTCAAAATCGCGCTCATTGGTCAGCGCCGTGAGCGAGACCCACGGCAGACAGCTGAAATAGATCAGCGCGTCGCTCTCGGCTGCAGCGCAGAGAAACTCCGTCTGCGCCCGGCTCTTGGCGCGTGCCGCGCGGCAGAAGTCATCCAGCGCGTCACCGGCTGGCATCGTCACGATGTGGAATTGTTCCGCACCGGGGTGCAGGTCGGTGAAGCTTGGTTCACGGCGTGCGAGCAGGACCGGCTGGCCGTTTCGGATGGCATATCGGAATGCGGTCGTGTGATTGATCGACTGCGTGCACAGCCAGACCAGAGCGTAATAAAAGGACAGGCCGCGCCGTTTCGTGTAAGTATGCAGTGCCGTGACGTCCGCGGTGACGGTCACGCTGTAAGACGGATCCGACAGGCCGGAGAAGAACGTGTATGCCTCGCGCCGCGGCCAGGTATCGAGCGCGACGGGGACTGCATCCGGAGTGTTCATGGGGGCTACCTCCTCGTTTTTTCAGCAGTATACCACGCGCGGGCGGAAAAACGCAATTTTTTCGCGGAAAGGTGCGGTGTTTACAGTTCTTTGATATATTTCTCATAGACGTGTGATAAAATACAAGAATCAAATTCAGCAGCCTGGAAAGGTGATCGGTCATGAGACAACGGCTTGCAAAATGGATGATGGGCAGAAACGGGATGGACGCACTCAATCGCCTTCTGTCCGTGCTGACACTGATCTTGCTGATCGTCAGCATGTTCGTGCACGGTTATGCGGCGCGCATCCTGTGGTCGCTGGCGGTCGTTGGCCTGATCGTCATTTATTTTCGTATGCTCTCGCGCAATGTCTACCGCCGTCAGCAGGAAAACGGTGCGTATCTGCGCCAGAAGTATAAAATAACCAGCGCGTGGCGCGGCGCTGTGGATCGCTGGCATCAGCGGCATGACTACCGCTTTTTCAAGTGCCCGTCCTGCCGGACACGCCTGCGTGTGCCGCGCGGCAAGGGCAAGATCAATATCGTCTGCCGCAAATGCGGCACGTCCTTCCAGCGGAAAACCTGAGGCGCAGCCGTATGTTCGGATATGTGATCGCAAATCTGGAGGGGCTGACGCAGGCGCAGAAGGATCGCTATAAGGGCTGCTACTGCGGCCTGTGCCGGGTGCTCAAGCAGCGGCACGGCTTTTCCGGCCGCCTGACGCTGACGTATGACATGACGTTCCTGGTGCTGCTGCTCTCGGCGCTGTACGAAGCGGACGAGGAGCGCGGCATGGAGGTTTGCCCTGCGCACCCGCTGCGCAAACATTTTTACTGGCAGACACGCTACACCGAGTACGCTGCCGATATGAACGTCGTGCTGGCGTACAACAACTGCCGCGACGACTGGCAGGATGACGGCAGCGCGCTGAAATATTGGGAGGCGGAGGCGCTCAGCGCCCGGAGCGCAGCCGTGCGCGCACGCTGGCCGCGCCAATGCGCCGCGATTGAGCAGTGCATGGCGGAACTTTCCGCCATCGAGCAGGCCGACACCGGCGACCCGGATGCCGCGGCGAATTGCTTTGGCCGCCTGATGGGCGAGCTCTTTGTGACGGATGACCTCTGGGACGCGCGCCTGCGCCCGTTTGGCGAGGCACTGGGGCGGTTCATCTATCTGCTCGACGCGGTGATCGACCTGCCGGAGGATCTCCGGCACGGGCGCTATAACCCGCTGCGCACGCTGCCGCAGGATGCGGATCTGCACGCGCTGCTGACGATGCTGCTCGGCGAGTGTTCGACGGCGTTTGAGGCGCTGCCGGTGCTGCAGGACGTGGAGCTGCTGCGCAATATTTTGTACTCCGGCGTATGGCTGCGCTACGAGGCGGCCATGAAAAAACGAAAGATCGGGAGGAGCGCCGAATGAGAGACCCGTATGTAGTTCTCGGTGTTTCCAGGGACGCGAGCGAAGAGGAGATCAAGGCGGCCTATCGCCGTCTGGCCAAAAAATATCATCCGGACCTGAATCCGGACGACCCGCACGCGACGGAAAAAATGAATGAGGTCAACGCGGCCTATGACGCGATCAAAAACGGCAAAGCCAACAGCTATGGCGCGACCGGCGGTTACGGCCAAGCGGGCGGCTATGGTGCCTATGGTGGCTGGGGCGCACAGCGTGACCCCGGTATCCGGCCGGAATATCAGGCGGCGGTGAACTTTATCCAGACTCGGCATTTTGCCGAGGCGCTGCAGGCGCTGTCCGGCGTGCCGGCGGCCGAGCGCGACGCCAACTGGTATGCCCTGAGCGCCATGGCGAACTCCGGCGCGGGCAACCGCGTGCAGGCGCTGGCGGATGCGCGGCGCGCGGCCGAGATGGATCCGACGAATCCGGACTTTCAGCGCCTGCTGCACCAGCTCGAAAGCGGCGGCGATGCGTATGCGACCTACAGCGCCGGCTATCCGAACAGCGGCTTCGGCACCGGCAGCTGGTGCGCGGATATGTGCCTGCTGAACCTGTGCTGCAATCCGTGCTTTTCGCCCTGCTGCTGAGAAAATTGCAAACGAACACCCCGGCGGGACCGTGTGCGTCCTGCCGGGGTGCTTTGCGCTCATGTGCCGGGGAAGGTGCGCAGGTACCGGTCGGTGAATGTGGTCAGCGCGGCGAAGTCCATACACGGCCGGTAGACGGCCTCCAGCTCGTTGTGCAGGAGATTGGCCATGCGCAGCTGCTCCACTGCGCTTGCGAGGGCGAGCTGCTGCTGCCGGGCATCGCTGCGCATGGTGCGGCGCAGCGCGCGCTGGCGCACCGGGTCTGGCAGCACGTCGAGCCGGATGTGCCGCTGCGTCAGCCCCTCCGGCACGTCGTCCGCCGTGCCGGCGAGGAAGCCCACGCCGCGCGACGGTACGAGCACCGCCTGCGTGCGCGATGGGATGAGCGGGTCGGGGCAGGAGAGAACGTCCAGCCCGCACCGAACGGCGTGTGCGCGCACGATGCGCAGAAATTCTTCCGCCAGGCCGCAGCCGTCGTCAAGCAGGTACACGCGCGCACAGTGCGCGGCGATCGTATCAGGGAAGAAAATTCGCCCCTCACACGTGATGGCACTCAAAAACAGCCGCTCGCACCGGCCGGGCTTCGTGCCTTTGCCCGGCGTGCCGAATTCCCGCGTGCAGATGCTCTTTGCCCGGCGGCGCGCTGCCTCCCGGTCCTCGGGATAGACCAGCCCCGGCGTGGCGCGCGCATCGAGCGCGGCCGCCGCCGTGAGGTACTGCTGCGCGCGCAGGCGGAACATGGCGCAGTCGGCGTTCAGGGCGCGGATGCGCGCCGTGTCGAGCGCCTCCGTGCGGCAGAACGTGCCGAGATCCAGATATTCGCCGCTCGCACCGAAGAGCGCGGGGTCGACGGTGTGCGGTGCCGTGCCGTCGAAGAAGCCGGAGCGTTTTTCCGGGAAATAGACCCCGTCGAGCGAGGCGGGGTCGCCCGCGCAGTGCAGCCGGACGACGGCCAGCCCGGCTGCGCGCCCGGCGTCGCCGACGCGCTTGAGAAATGTGGATTTTCCGCAGCCCGGCCCGCCCTTGAGGATGCAGAAATAGCGCTCCGGCGGCCGCAGAAACTGTCTGTGCAGTGCGTAGTAGCCCGCGCCGGTCAGGGCGCTGAGAAAGTAGCGTGTTTCCAGTCCGTTGTTCATGGCGAAACCTCACATTTTTCAGGTTGCTACAGCGTATGCATCCGGTGCGGCCGTTGACAATTTCGCGTCCCAATGCTATCCTTTTTCCATCTTGATTACGGAGATTTGTCATGATCCAGACCATCTTATTTGATTTTGACGGCACGCTGTTTGACACCGGCGAGGGTATTCTGCGCAGCGTGCAGTATGCACTCGAGGGCTTCGGCATCCACGAGACGGACACGGCGCGCCTGCGCAAGTTTGTCGGTCCGCCGCTGTTTGACTCGTTTTCGGAGCTGTATGCCATGACGCCCGAACAGGCGCAGGCGGCGGTCGCGCGCTACCGGGAGCGGTATCTGCCTGTCGGCATCTATGAGTGCACGCTCTATCCCGGCATTCCGGAGCTGCTCGAGCAGCTGCGCGCGCACGGGTTTCGCGTTGCGGTCGCGACCGGGAAGCCCACGCCGATGGCGTGCTCGATTCTGCAGCGGTTCGATCTTGAGCGGCTCTTTGACTGCGTGATCGGCTGTGAATACGACGGCACGCGCAGCACGAAGGCGGAGGTTGTCGCGGCGGCGCTCGCCGAGACGCACACGCCACCGGAGGCCGCGCTCATGGTCGGCGACCGGAAGTATGATGTCACCGGCGCTGCCGCCTGCGGCGTGCCGTGTCTCGGCGTGTATTACGGCTATGCCGAGCCGGGCGAGCTGGAGGCCGCCGGCGCGGTGACCACGGTGCAGACGGTCGCGGAGCTGTCCGAGCGGCTGCTGCACTGGAACGAGGCATAACTGAAAAACGCCCTGCGGAACACATGATTTCCGCAGGGCGTTTTTTGCTTTTATCACGATACCGCTTTTCCCAGCACGCGCAGCGGCAGTGCGTCCGAGACCTCCAGATCGGCATAGGCCGGGTTGAGCGAGTGCAGAAACACGCGCCCGCCGTCGCGCCGGAGCTGCTTGAGATAGGCGCTGCCGTCGTAGAGGAACACGCCGATCTCGCCGGGGTCGAGCGTCGGCTGCTGGTGCACCCAGACGGTCTGCCCGCTGTGAAAGCGCGGCTCCATACTGTCGCCCGCCACGCGCACGCCGAAGTTCGCCGCCTCCGGCACTTCCGGGCCGACCGGCTGCATCTCATAGCTCTCCCCGTCGAGAAACTGGCCCGTGCCGGCCGAGACGGCCAGCGAGTACAGCGGCAGGCTGCGCAGCACGGCCGGCTCCGGCGCGGCGGCAAAGCGCTTGCTCTCGCGCAGGAGCGCGATGTATTCCAGCGCGCGGCGGCGGCCCTCCGCGTTCAGCCCGGCGAGCAGGCCGCCGGCGTCCCCGCCGGAGAACGTGCCCGCGATATCGTCCACGTCCAGCACGCGGCACAGCGTCAGAAACTGCTGCGCGTTCGGGAGCGTGGCGTCATTTTCCCACTTCGACACCGCCTGATTCGACACGGGCACACCGGCCTCAGCCAGTGCGTCCGCCAGCGTCTGCTGGCGCATGCCGTGCGCGCGGCGCAGGGAAGCGATCGTTTCACCAAAGGTTTTGTACATATGCAGCACCTCAGATACAATATATCGTATCGGACGAAAAAACGCAAGAAAAATATCTGAATTAGATAAGAAAACGCTTTAAATATCCCGAGAAGAGATTTATAATAGAGATAATCTCTTTGCTGGAGAAAACACTATGGACCGTATGATCTTACATTCGGATATCAACGCCTGCTATGCGAGCATCGAGCTGCTGCGCCATCCGGAGCTGCGCGGGCGGCCGGTGGCGGTCGGCGGGGAGCGGGAGCTGCGCCACGGCATCATTCTGGCCAAGGATCAGATGGCGCGCGCAGCCGGGGTGCGCACGGGCATGACGCTCTGGGCGGCACGGCAGCAGTGTCCGGAGCTGACGATCCTGCCGCCGGACTTCGAGCTCTACTACGACTATTCGCGCCGCGTGCGCGAGATCTATGCCGGCTTCACCGACCGGTGCGAGCCGTTCGGCATGGATGAGTGCTGGCTGGACATGACCGGCTGCGTCGGCCGTGAGGACGCGCTGCGCACGGCGCAGGAGGTGCGCCAGCGCGTGCTGGATGCCACGGGCCTGACGGTGAGCGTCGGCGTGTCGTGGTGCAAGGCGATCGCAAAGCTCGGCTCGGACTACCGCAAGCCGAACGCCGTGACGGTCATTGACCGTGCGCGCTTTGCGGACATGGTCTGGCCGCTGCCGGTCAGCAGCCTGCTCTTCGCCGGGCGCAGTTCGGTGCGGCAGCTCGAGCGGCTGGGCATCCGCACGGTCGGCGCGCTCGCGGCGGCGGACGCCGACGTGCTCGAGCAGCGCCTGGGCAAGGGCGGGCGGCTGCTGCACGCCTACGCCAACGGGTACGATCCCGCGCCGGTGCACTGCATCGCGGATCTGCCGCCGCCGAAGTCCATCGGAAACAGCGCCACCGCGCCGCGCGACCTCATCTGCGAGGCGGATGCGCGCGCGGCGCTCCTGTCGCTGGCGGAAAGCGTGGGGGCGCGCCTGCGGCTGGAGGGGTATCAGTGCCGCACGGTGGAGTTGAGCGTGCGCACGGCCGACCTGCACTGGCGCAGCCACCGCATGGCGCTGCGGCATCCGTCCGACCTGACGAGCGAGCTGCTCGACGCGGCGCTGGCCCTGTGCGAGCAGGCGCACCTGTGGCCTGATCCGCTGCGCAGCATCGGCATTCGCGCGCTGGATCTCGTGCCCGCGTGCGCGCCGCACCAGCTCGACCTGTTCGAGGATGCGGAGCACCGCGCGCGCCAGCGGCAGCTCGATATCACGCTCGATAACCTCCGCGCGCGCTACGGCAAGACCTGTGTCCTGCGCGGCCGCGCCTGCTTTGACCCGGCGCTCGGCCTCGTCCAGCGCGAGGAGCACGCCTTTTTGCGCAAATGAAAGCACGCACCGTCCTGAGACAGTGCGTGCTGATTTTTATGGGTTCAGAAGCCCAGCTTCATGCCGCCGGTGATCTTGCTGACCGTGGCGTCGGAAGCGGCCTCGTACTGGCGCAGCGCCTCGTTGACGGCTGCCAGCACCAGATCCTCGAGCATCTCGACGTCGTCGGGATCGACCGCTTCGGGCTTGATCTCGATCTTCGTGACCTCGCGGTTGCCGTTGACCGTTGCCGAGACCATGCCGCCGCCGGACTTGGCCGTGAACTCTTTTTCCTCCAGCTCTTTCTGCATCCGCAGGAAGTCCTGCTGCATCTTCTGTGCCTGTTTCATCACGTTGGCCTGATTCATGCCACCATAACCGCCGCGAAAACCGCCTCTTGCCATATTTGTATCCTCCTGTGCATCAAAAAATTTTTATTATCGGATCGTTACGTTCGGAAAGTGTGCCAGTTCCTCGATCTTGCGCTGATTGATCTGCGTGACCGTGTCCATCGGCTGCATGACCACGCGGACGTTTTGACCGGTCAGTTTTTGCACGGCCAGACGGAATTTTTCTGCGATCTCCGGCTTGTTGAACATCGGGTAAACCATTTGCTGGCTGAAATGCAGCGTCAGCGTGCCGTCGCGCAGCTCGCCGGTCGCCTGCAGCGGGTCGAGCAGAAAATAGTAGATGCCGACCGGGAGCTCCTGCTCCATATACGCGCACAGCGCCTGCCAGTCGAACGCGCCGGTGGGCGCGGGGGTGGACTCCGGCTCTGGAGCGGGTTCGGGGACCGGCTCCGGTTCCGGGATGGGGGGCGCGGCCGGCCCGGGCGCGGGCGCTGCCTTTGGCGCCGGGCGTGGGGCCGGTTTCGGTGCGGGCGGCGTTTCCCAGGGCGGCCGCTCCTCGGGGGGAGCAACCGGCTCCGGGGGCGGCTCCCACGGTGGAACATCATCGTATACCGGCTTCGGCTCCGGCTTCGCCTTTGGCGCAGAGGCCGGCGGTGCGGGCGGCTCCCACGGGGGGACATCGTCGTGCACTGGCTTCGGTTCGCGCTTTGCCTTCGGCGCGGAGACCGGCGGCGTTGGCTGCTCCCAAGGGGGAACATCGTCGTGAACCGGTTTCGGCTCGGGCTTTGCCTTTGGCGCAGAGGCCGGCGGTGCGGGCGGCTCCCACGGGGGAACATCATCAAGCACCGGTTTTGGTTCCGGTTTGGGTTGTGCTTTTTGCACTTGGCGGGGCTCCTGCCGCAGGGCAGCAGCCGGCTTTGCCGGAGCGGACGCCGCCGTGGCCGGGATGTCCCCACTGCGCACGGCCTGTTCGAGCTTGTCCACACGCGCGCACAGCGTCGGCACATCGTCGCACAGCTCCGGCCGGCAGAGCCGGATCAGGCAAAGCTCCGCCGCGATGCGCGGGTTGGGCTGCGCCGCCATGGCGGTGAGCGCGTCCTGAATGCTCTGCAGGTTTGCCAGCAGCTGCGCCGGCGTGAAAGCGCCGGAGAGGGTCTGCAGCGTTTCACTGTCGTATCCGCCGGAGAGCAGCTCACGCCCGCCGCGCGGGGCGACGGCCTGCATGAGCAGGTCGCGCTGGAGCATGCTCAGCTCGTCGAGCAGGGCGGCGGGGTCTTTCCCGTCCTGCCAGAGGCTGCGGAATTGTTCCAGTGTTTTTGCGGTGTCGCCATCGGCGATGCTCTGCAGCAGCTGCGCCGTGCGCAGGTTGCCGGCAAGGCCCATGGCCGAGATGACCGTTTCGGTCGTGATGACATCGCTGCCGGAGCACTGGTCGAGCAGCGTCAGCGCGTCGCGCATACCGCCGTCCGCCATGCGGGCGAGCAGCGCGGCCGCGTCCGGCTGCAGGTTCAGGTGTTCCTGCTGCGCCACATAGTTCAGGCGCGCGGCGATCGTATCGACCGGGATGCGCTTGAAGCTGTGCCGCTGGCAGCGGGAGAGGATCGTCGCCGGGACTTTGTGCAGTTCCGTCGTCGCAAGGATGAACATGAGGTGCGCCGGCGGTTCCTCGAGGATTTTCAGCAGGGCGTTGAATGCCGAGGTGCTGAGCATGTGCACCTCGTCGATGATATACACACGCTTGCGCACATTGGCGGGGGAGAACACCGCCTCGTCGCGCAGGGCGCGCACGTTGTCCACGCCGTTGTTGGACGCGGCGTCGAGCTCGACCACGTCGAGGATCGACCCGTCGTCGATGCCGCGGCAGGCGGCGCACTGATTGCACGGATTGCCGTTGACCGGGTGCTCGCAGTTGACCGCCTTGGCCAGGATCTTGGCGCAGGTGGTCTTGCCGGTGCCGCGCGTGCCGATGAACAGGTAGGCATGGGACAGCCGTCCGGTCTCGACCTGCTTTTTCAGCGTCTCGGTAATATGCTCCTGACCGACGACGTCGTCAAACGTCTTCGGCCGGTATTTGCGGTAGAGAGCCTGATACATTGCGCGCTTCACCTCCGGGAGCGGAAAACATGAAAAAACGTGACCATTGACAAGACTGCACACCCACCTTTGAATAGACGACATGCCCGTTACCACAGCAGCCAGCTCGGGCCCGGCGCCCCCACGGCACACGGAGTGACCTGCTTAATGCTGCTCGGTTCCCCGCCTGACATGGTTCACAGGGCTCCGTTGCGCGGGACCGAACCTTCAACGCCGCTTACTGCGGGCAGACGACACATCGGCCTATCCGGGGGCGGGAATTCATCCCTGCTATAGCGGATTGCAGGTACAGGACACCGCTGGCTCCCCGACTAGTGCAGCCTTGTCAATGGCCACGTAAGCGTATTCTACTACAAAAGCGGCGATTGCGCAAGTGGGGGATGCAATTTTCTTGCGCGGGACTTTTTGCACAAAAAATCGCGGGAACAGAAAAAATGGGCTTTACAAATGCGAAAAATGTGCTATAATAAACAAGCCTTGTGGGGGCGTAGCTCAGCTGGGAGAGCGTTCGGTTCGCATCCGAGAGGTCAAGGGTTCGAATCCCTCCGTCTCCACCAAAACAATATAATCCGAACCTTGTACCGATTGGTCATGGGTTCGGATTTATTGTTTTTATAGAAGAAGTTGAAGACTGGTAATAAAGAAACCGGGAGGACTGCCGATCAGGGCAATCCTCCCGGTTTCTTTATGTAGATGCACTGTCTGAAATCTCCTTCTTTGCTTTCCATTCGGCAAATGCCTTTTTGCCACCTTCGCTTTCGTAGTACTTCTGAATTACCGGAAGCAGACTCCGTGCCAGCGATTCAAAGACGTATTCCGGAATTTCGGTTGCATCCACGCTGTTTGGGATATTCGTTTTTTCTGCGTTCACATGGTACCTCCTTTATCGCTTCTGTAGCGCGTATAAGCCCATTTTGGCGTTGCTGTAAGGAAAAGATATTCCCCTGTGTTTTCGCGCCGATTGTGGGGCGAAAAACACCTTGTTTTCGACCTTTATTCGTGCGATATTGCGCCATTCTCTTTGGGCTGAATCAGCTTTGCGTCCGCTGGGTAGTTCAGCGTAATAAGCGCGGGCTTGCCCAAGCCCTGCTTGCGTCGAACGATCAAGCCGCTGTATTCCAGCTCCCGGAAGATCCGCGTGGCGCTCTGGCGGCTGCGGTGGAGCTTCGTCTGCGCCTGCTCCAAGGTGAAGTACAGCCGGATCGTGCCGTCCGGCTCGACGTAGCCGTTCTGCCGGGAAATGCTGGCTCTGTCCAGCAGCAGCGCGTAGAGCACTTTTGCGTCGTTGCTGATGTCCAGCAGGGCTTCGTCTTGGAGAAGAAACCTTGGAAGCGGCACATAGGACGCCGCTGGGCTCTGCGCCGTGAGCTTGCAAAAAGTTTTCATCTGACCTCCTGTCCCATCCATCCCATCATGTGTATTGATTGGATTGATAGATTGATTCTCTTGTATCTTGATTTATTTCTTATTAGTTAGAGGATGAATTCCAGCCCCGATGAACGGCACGAAAACCGTCGTCCTGAAATCCGGTTGCGGAACGCTCCGGAGCGTCAGCTTGTCCACCGTCCGGAAAACCGGTGACGGAAAACCCACACATGGAAAATCCCGTTGTGGTCAAAGCTCATCCTTCTGCCATACTTTCAGCAATTCCCAGATTTCGGCCTGCCGCGCTTTCAGTTCGGCAACGTCGTCCTCATAGCAGCGCTCGGTGCTGTTGATGCGGCGACAAATCTGGTTGATGTTCGAGGCGGCATGGCTGACAGCGGCAGCTAACTTTTTCTGCTCGGTGTAATCGACCTTGATGATGTAGCCGTCAATCAGCATCTTCCGGGCGTAAGCCCCAAAATTGTGCGTCCCCAGCTGGCGCATTTTGTGCTGGATGAGATTCAGTTCCTGCTCGTTCAGGCAGATTTCCTTGCGGATGGGTCGCGTGCGATCCGGCATGATAAAACACTCCTTTCACAATACAACGGACATTTTTTCTCAAAAACTTGGCAGTGGCGAAAAGAAAATTTTGAGAACGAGGGAATTACCGCTTGGTTGCCCTTCACTTCACAACGGACAAAATATTTGCAAATTAGGGGGTAGCGCGAAAAATTTTCCTTCCATATAACACACGGCCATGTTTTTGCCTTTTGTCCGGAAAAAGTTGCGCGATATTTTCAAAAAGCCCTCTACTATACAACGGACATTTCTCTGCCGTTTTTTAAGTATCGGAGAAGAAAAAATGTCCCCGCTTTCGAAAAAGCGGGGACATCACGATCTGCGGATATTGAGATTTGGAGGATTAGCAAGCACAGCCGCTGTCCGGACACGCGGCGATTTTGGGATAATCCCAAGCCCTTGTGATATTGACGCCGAGCGGAAAATGAGAAGTAAAGCTGCTGCCAAGATATACGAACAATCTATGTGTGAGAATCTTGCACGCAAGCTGTTTTGGGAATTAGAGAGTTTCGCAACACGATGCGAAGCTCTCTTGCCTTGTGATTGAGAAAGATGTATAATTAGAACGATATTTGTAGCCGGAGGTCGAACGGAAATGGCTATTTCGTATAATAAGCTCTGGAAACTGCTCGTTGATAAAAAGATGAGCAAGGCTGATCTACGCAAAGCGGCAGGCATTGCACCTAATACCATGACACGGCTGCGGCGGGATGAGGAAGTCACACTGTCCGTGCTCAATAGAATCTGCGTTGCGTGAGATGTCAATATCGGAGATGTTATGGAATTTACCAATGACGAAAGGTATGAAGAATACGATGGCTGACACAAAACTTTTTAACATAAAGGGCACGGTAAAAGAATATCAAAGCGGCACTGTCACACTTGAGAAAGAACTTCAGACAGTGATTGAAAATAATATGAATATCTTCTTCGGGGTAACATTTCTTGTCTCTGAGTATCGCACAACGGATGGTGGACGCATGGACAGCATTGGCATTGACGAAAACCATTGCCCTGTCATCTTTGAATACAAGCGGTCTGTGAAGGAGAATGTGATTAACCAAGGTCTATTTTATTTGAACTGGCTTTTGGATCATAAAGATAGTTTCAAAGTGCTTGTAATTGAAAAGCTGGGTTTAAAAGCGGCTAATAACATTGATTGGAGCATGCCGCGAGTTGTATGTGTTGCGGGTGACTTCACAAAATATGATGAGTCTGCAATCAAACAGATGAACCGCAATATTAGCTTGATCCGATATAAGAAATTCGGAGAGGACCTGCTTATGTTCGAGCAAGTCAATGAGAATGTTGTCTCCGCTATTCCTGATAATGAACCCGTCAGCAAAACAAAAGCTACTGATAAAACGTTCGATGAGCAGATCAGAAATGCTGACGAGAACATTAGAGTGTTGTACGAAAACCTTTCCAACTATATTCTTAGCCTTGGCGATGATATTAGCGAAAGTCATCTGAAGCTATATGCGGCATTTAAGAAAATCAGAAATGTGGTCACGGTAGTCGCCCAAAAGAAAAAGCTAATTCTGAATTTGCCGCTTGATGTGTCTACTGTATCATTTGAAGAAGGCTTTTCAAGAGATGTTACAAACATCGGTCACTGGGGCTGCGGTGCGGTTGAGCTCTATTTGCAAAGTGGTGCGGATTTCGAGAAGGCAAAGCCTCTAATCGACCGAGCATTTGATGAAAACCAAATTTGAGAATTCCTAACGATAGAAGGAATTGAGGATTTTACTATGCTACACCCCGGTCTATACGAACAAGTCATCAACAACGCCTTGAAAAGATAAACCGATGTCTAAAAGATGCTACTATGAGTTGTTTGCCCAAAGTTTTTTATGGAATCTTACCTTCGTATCGTCCACAACCGCATAAAGGCGGAGAATTTGGCGATGTATCCGGGCAGATACAAGTAGGCAACAGCTATTATCAAATGATCGGAATTATAAAAAAGAACAGCGAAAATAAATCTGGTAGAAGAAGCAGAGAAAGAACCACTGAAGAGCTTGCCGAAAAACCGTTACTTGCAACGGCAAGGGAAGGTGAGGAAATCATCAGGCAATTTGTTGAACAAGGAATGACAGATGCACGAGTAGATGCTATTGCAGTTATTGCACCGCAATACTTTGACCATGGACTAAAAGGAACGCTTAAAATGCTCGCGCGTTTGGCTGGTAAAAAAGTACTTTTTATAGAGCTCGATGAAATCTGTAAGTTGATTGCTATGAATGAAAACGTACAGGTGATATAAATAGAGCCGTATTTTATTATTATAACTAAAGTAGTAGAACAACTTTAAGCCATGTGGAGACCGTAGTATTGATGTCAAGGGTTAAGGAATAAAGTGTGGAAAACCGCTTATTTCCGGCATTTTAGGCCATATTCGCTGACATCTAAATGCCCAACTCTCCTATTTAGAAGTGTACAAGAGAACATATCTGCGGAAACGGAAAACGAGCAGAAAAGCTGAGTTAGTGGATTAGATGTCACAGATTGACAGCAGTTCAGCGCACCCAACTGTTTGTAAAATTGAGTGTGCGGATTAGACGATAGCGATTTGAGGAATAGCCTTAAGTTGAATGGTTTTAGAAAGAGAGATGAATTATGAACTTAAATTCTTCGTTACAATCGATGCTAGATACTCCTACAAAAGCATTTGAGGTTGCTTTGAGGTGTTTTGTTGCAGATAATTTACTTTGTCAATATCCAGACGAGCAATCACTTAAAGATGAGATACAAAAGCGTATCGATGCAATAAAAGGAACTCATATCATTTTGTCAGGAAAAATCGCATCATCAAATATACTATCCGCAAAGGAGTGGCCTTCTTTTTGGTCGAATACACTTTTTTCACGTAATTGTTTTTTAAATAAAGAGCATACCATTAGCCATGATGTTGTTTTTTTAAGTCAAACAATTCTGATGACATATCTGTTTCAAGATTTGCACGGTGTTTTTATTAGCTCTTTTGGTAGCCCCGAAATGTACCTTTACCATGCCGATAAGTATTACCAAGTCCGTAATGCACTATCACATCAAGCCTCCACCATTATTACAGATAAAGATGCCCAAGAAAGTATCCAGTTCATGAGAAAAGGGTGCCAATTTATTGATGTTAAGTATTTTTGGTTTCGTTCTTCTCTTGAATTAGAAAAAGATATGGACATTTTTGAGACCGCACTATTGTCAAAAAAACCTGCAATCGATAATTTTGACAGTGTTCCATTCCCTTCCAATGTCATTGTATGTAGGGAGCCAGAATTGTCAAGCCTCTTCAAATATATTTGCGGATGGGATGGAACCAGAAAACTACGCAACCGGAAGCATTTGGTCTGTGTATCTGGCTATGGTGGTATCGGAAAAACATCTCTTGTCACGGAGTTCATCTCTCGGTTGCTCAATGTAATGCAGGAAGACAGTTATGACGGATTACGTCCGGCTTTTATTCTGTTCTACTCAGCCAAAATGCAATTCATAGAATTCGATCAGACGTCTGGTTCTTTATACGTTCGGAATCGCAAGAAACAATTTTTTAGTTGTGAAGATCTTCTTGCCAAGTTCTATAAGGATCTTTCTATAGAAGGTTTTGATGATAATTGGCAGAAATTAGGTATTCTCATTATCGACAATTTGGAAACGCTTAATGGAGAAGAACGCGCAAAAATTATCGACTATATTAATTATGAACTTCCTTCATCAATTCAGGTTATCATTACAACTCGGATTCCAGAACATGCAGATGAGACGATAACATTACGCGGATTCCAAAGCGATGCTGGTTTAGATTTTATTAACGAATACCTGACAAAAAACCAAATCTCTATTGATTTGACTGACGAACAAAAAAACGAATTGACTAAGTATTCATACGGTAATTCCTTAGTTTTAGTTCTTGCACTAAAGAGAATGGCATCAAAAAAGTCTTCATATCGTGCAATTATTAACGAATTAAAGCAGCTTCCAAAGAGCACCGATGATAATTCTATCAGTCAGTTTATGTTTCAAAACACAATAGAGGAACTATATAGCATCTACCCTCAAATTAGCGAAACAATAAAATGTCTTTCTTTGCGACCAGAGGCACTATCTGCTGATGTTTTAGCACTGGCTCATAAGGATAGCTCCATCGATGAAATAGATGATATTTTGCAGTTGCTGACCCAATATCTTGTGGTTGAAAAAGCTGGAGATTCTTATTCAATAAATGAGTTTGCTAACCACTTCATTATGACAAGCTTGGCACTCTCATCGGCGGCAAAAGCAAAATGGGAATCCAATCTACTCTCGGCAATGCACATGGTCGAAGAGCAAAAAATGAGCGTAGATGAATTCAAACTGAATTACCCAAAACTGTCTGAGGTTTTATCGGAATGGTGTGGTACAGAGGAAAATGAAAATCTCGCAATCTGTCACGCATTTACCTTGTATGAGTACAAAAAAAATATTACATCTGGAAACGCTGCGTATGAAATTGATAATATGAATCGTGAATTCGATTATATAGAGCATATGTATAGCGCCCATCCGTATGTATTCTATCAACGAGCACGTATTTTAAAAGAATTGAGGCAGGATCACATTATCGGAGATGAATACAATCATTTAATTAAGTCGAATTATGATAGTTGCCTTATGATGATTAATTCCCCATCGTTTGCTCAGATAAAAAACACAAGAACATATCCATCAATTCTCTGGATATATGCCATGTTCCTCCTATCTAGTAATTCACTTGAACCAGCATCTCATTATGCAGATGACGCAGTAAAGAATTTCGAACGGCTCTCTATTAAAGATTCTGATTATGATGATGCTCTTTTAATATACGGAATTGCGGAAATAGGCTTATTTGCCCTCAATCTCGATAAAAACCACTTGAAGAATGCTAGAAATGTTGCAAAAAAATTTGAGAAAAAGAAATATTTTCCCAAAAATGTGCAAGTACATTACGACCAACTGACTCAAGAAATAGCAAAATACAATCGTTTCAAAATCTAGGCGCGAAACGAGTCATTTCACAATCAACACAATTTTGCCCTCCCAGCCATCAATCATGGTGGTCAGGAGGGCTTTGCTGTTCCCATACAATTATTCTGCATCTATGTCTACGCTCAGGCCAGATTTCAACTCGACCGTGTAATGGTCCTCATAAACCGTGATCCGCTTGAACCAGCGCCGGACCAGCGCTTCGTCGAATTCCGTCAGTTCGGCAGGCTGGCTTCGGATAAAATCCTGAAGTGCTGTGATACGCTTGATTTGTTCGTCTCTTGTTACCGTATCAACGGTGGTCTGCTGTTTCAGTTCCCGGAGCCGGAAAATCTCATCGGCAATCTCATCGTAGGCTTCCTTGCTGTTGGCCTTCTTAAGAAGCTCCTGCTGAAGCTCCAGCAGCTTCTCATCGATGGCATCTGCAGATGCTGTGGCCGAGGCGCGAATGACCGTCGCGACGTTCTGCTGGAGCTGGCGCTGGTATCCTTCCCGGTCGCCGAGCAGCTCATTTAGGGCAGCAACTACCACCCGTTCTAGTTCCTGCTCATTGACCGTCCGGGCATGGCATTCCATTCCAGTCGGTTCCAGCCTGCTGATGCAGCGCCATACAATGGATTTGCAGCCGCGATTGTTCCAATGGATTCGCCGGAACTGTTCACCGCACTCGCCGCAGACAATCATTTGGGAAAAGCAATGGTTGCAGCTATATGTGTGCTTCTTCCCGTTCGGGCCGGGCTTTACGGAGCTTCTCCGAACCAGTTCCTCCTGCACCCGCATGAAAATGTCTCGCGGAATGATGGCCTCATGGTCGTTCTCTACATAATACTGCGGGACAATGCCGTTGTTCTTCACCCGGGTCTTGTTCAGAAAATCGGTGGTATAGGTTTTCTGCAGGAGAGCGTCGCCGATGTATTTCTCATTGCGGAGAATCTTGTTGATGGTGCTGGTGTGCCATTTGGTTTTGCCAGCGCCTGTCAGAATGCCGTCCCGCTCCAGACCGGCAGCGATCTTGTCCATACTGTATCCTTCCAGATACTCCCGGTAAATGCGTTTGACCACTTCGGCCTGGGTGGGATCAATGACCAGATGGCCTTCCGCGTCCTTCGTATAGCCGAGAAACCGATTGTGATTGACCTGCACCTGTCCGTTCTGGTAGCGGAACTGCAAACCCAGCTTCACATTCTGGCTCAGCGACTGACTTTCCTGCTGGGCCAGCGATGCCATGATCGTAATCAGAACTTCTCCCTTGGCGTCCATAGTGTTGATGGATTCCTTCTCGAAATAGACCGGAATGTTCTGTTCTTTGAGCTGGCGGATGTATTTCAGGCAGTCCAGTGCATTGCGGGCAAACCGGCTGATGGACTTGGTAATAATCATGTCGATGTTCCCAGCCATGCATTCGTCAATCATGCGGTTGAATTCGGTGCGCTTTTTGGTGTTGGTACCGGTGATACCGTCATCAGCGAATATTCCGGCGAATTCCCATTCTGGATTTTTATGAATGTACTCGGTGTAATGCTCCACCTGGGCTTCATAGCTTGTCGCCTGCTCATCGCTGTCAGTACTGACACGACAGTAAGGTTGCTATGCATAAATGAAATAAAAAAGCCGACTTGCCAAGTCGGAAAAATTCAAAAAAATAGCCGCACACCCTAAGCAGAGTGTACGGCTAAACAAAAATGTTCTATTTTCGCTGTTGAGTACCGAGCGGAGCATATCCGTAAGAACTCAAAAATTCGTTAGCTTCATCTATGGGCTGTCCGACAAATCCTGTAATACAGAATTTCAGAGCATTATCCTCATCGGAGTCCTCAAAAGCATGTCCAGCCAGTTGAAGCAGTTTGTTTGTTGTATCTAGGTCCATATCAAGGCCGCAGGCAACAGCAACGATAGCTCTTTTGCTGGGCTTTGTATCTGGGTTTGTCTCTGCCCGGCGATAATAGACTTCATCCAGACCAGTAAGATTGCAGAAATGTGGTTTGCTAAGCCCTCGAGCCTGAATGATATCATGTAGCATCTGCCAACATGATTTGTTCGGCGTAATAATTTTGCGCATAGAATTTTGCTTCTCGAACTCGAGCTGTTTTTGCTCCAGCCTCTTGGCTGCCTCAATTGTTTCAGAATTGTTTGATCTGCTGTACCTTGATACTTCCTGTTGCGCATTGGCACGATGGAGAATCTTTTGTGGCAGATGCTTTTTGGGAGTCAGAGCGCTTTATAGTATCTCATTTGTATAATTCCCCACTACCTACCACACTCCCTTATGTCCAACCAGAAGGCCTGTCGTTACTTGCTTGTATAGATTACAATATAGTATAGCACGTTGATGCAGAATTTTCAATTATATGAAAAGTGAATTCTCGTGTTTGTGAAGAATCTCTCTTGATTCAAAAACAAGGCTGTGATATAATTTTATAGAATAAGCAGATCAATCTGTCTTAAGGAAAAGAGGTGTCATATTGGAAGTCAGCTACAAAAAGCTTTGGAAACTCCTGATCGATAAAGACATGAAGAAAAAAGACTTACAGGCATTAGCAGGAATTAGCTGGGCCTCAGTTACAAAGCTTTCAAAGAATGAAACTGTAAGTATGGAAGTCTTAATGAAAGTGTGCGGAGCGTTGAAATGCGATATTGGAGATATTATGGAATTAATATCTGTAGATCACAATACTGACAAACAATGAGGCGTCGTATGGCAAGAGGAAAGAAGAAAACGGTAATAGATACAGCTCATCCACATACAATAAAGAAATTTGAACTGATCGAAGAATACATTAAATCTTGGTCACAGAAGCTCATGCTATATGAGAACTGCAATACGCTCGTTTTTATTGATTGTATGTGTAACTGTGGTGTTTATTTCGATGATGACGGGAACTTGATTGATGGGACATCTGTGCGCGTTGCGAATGCACTGTTGAACGTGGCCATAAAATATCCTTGTAAAATGGTTCAGCTGTATTTGAATGATATCAACAAGGAAAAAGTTGAGGAGCTAAGAAAACATATTCCAGCTAATGAGAGAAATTTTCAAATTATTACGACAGATCTTGATGCTGGTGTCCTTCTTAGAACAATAGGCCCACAGCTTTATAATGCTGGACACCTGCATTACTTCCTTCTGTATGATCCGTATAATGCTACGATAGACTGGGCCGCCCTTATTCCGTTTTTCAGGAACTGGGGAGAAGTAATGATTAATCACATGGTCTCTGATCCTGTCAGGGCAATTACCAGCGCCAAGAGACAGACTACTAAGGAAAAATACGAGAACACCTATCTGGAGGCCTTTGCGGAACTGGTTCCTTATGGCAGCAACAAACAAGCATATGAGAAACGTGTGGAAGAAATTATCGAGGCGCTGAAGGGGCCGCGTAACTATTATGTATCAGCATTTCCTTTCTATAATTCCCAGAACTCGCAGGTATATAGTCTCGTTCACTGCACAAGCAGTCGGGAAGGCTTTAAATTATACAAAAAGAGTGCGTGGAAGGTATTTGGGGATCAATCCTCAACCAAGAAAACTCACGGCGAAGATGGGCAGCTCGTACTAAATCTCGATCCGAATGTGGGTTCCGTTGTTACAACGTCCACAGATGAATCCTGTTTTACCGTCCATGACATTACTAAGTATCTTCAGAAATCATTCTCTGGCAGGAAGGGGGTCCACATTGAAGAAATGTGGGCATTGCTGGATGAACATCCTATATTCCCTTCGAGCTATAGAAATCAGATAAAGCAGGAACTTGTTGAGATGTATGGTGCAACCAAGGAACAAGTTGTTGATCCCTTTACTGGGAAAAAGGAAACCGTGATATCTTTCCGATAGAGCGAAGCAGCCTGGTTTGGAGGTGCGGAAACGATGACATCACAGAAATTTGGCGGAGATTGGACAGCTAAAAAACTCAATTTTTTCACAAGTTACCTCGATGCATACCTAATCGCCTTACAAAATCAAAAATTTAAGAAGATATATATTGATGCTTTTGCCGGAACTGGAGAAATCGAAACTAGCGACGGTGAAGCATATCTAGCAGGGTCTGCAAAGAGGGCGTTGTCTGCAGAGAGACGGTTTGATCACTATTATTTTATTGAGAGTGATGAAAGCAAAGCGTCCGAGCTTGAACATATGATTAATACAGAGTTTCCACACTTGAAAAGGTTCACGACAGTCTATCGCGGTGATGCAAATGAAAAACTCGGTAAGATTATCAATGACATTGACTGGCGTTTTAGCAGGGGACTTTTGTTCTTAGACCCTTACGCAACGCAGGTCGATTGGGCCACTCTTGAATGCGTCGCCGTAACAAAATCCATTGATGTATGGTACCTGTTCCCGTTTTCAGCGCTCAATAGGATGTTGCCTAAAAACGGAAAATACGGATCGTGGGAAAACACAATCGATCGGTTACTTGGTGATAACAGTTGGAGAACTGAGTTTTACAAAAAAGATCCGCAAGTTTCTTTGTTCGACCTTGGTCTTGTTGATGGCGATGAAGATGAAGAGCGACTCGTAAAGGATGCAAGCCCAGAACACATAAAAGAATACCTTATCTCCCGCCTGAAGACGATTTTTCCCTGTGTATCTAACAATCCAAGAATATTTAAGAACAGTAAGAACTCACCGATGTTTTTGTTCTGCTTTGCAATCTCCAACGAAAGTGTAGCTGCACAGCGACTTGCCTTGAGAATTGCAGATCATATTTTGAAGAATAAATAATTATAAGGACGGAACCGATTTGAAGACCATTACACGCAAAACCATGCTCTACCAGACCGGTGTTGAGTATGGTGACTATACAATGAATCATGCTCAGGGCTGTGCCCATGGCTGCAAATTTCCCTGCTATGCTTTCCTGATGAAAAAACGCTTTGGCCAGATCAAGGATTATGAAGAATGGCTGGAACCGTGCCTGGTTTCCAATACGTTGGAACTGCTGGATCGAGAGATCCCAAGGCTCCGTGATAAAATTCAGTCTGTACAACTTTGCTTCACAACGGACCCTTTTATGAATGGATATCCGGAAGTAGGTGCAATGAGTATTGCTGCCATCCGGAAACTGAATAATGCTGGAATTCGATGCACAACACTCACAAAGGGTATTTTGCCGTTGGAACTGGCGCAGCTTTCTCCAGAAAACGAGCATGGAATTACATTGATTTCCTTGGACGAAAGCTACCGTGAGAAAATGGAGCCGGGTGCATCGCCTTATGCTGACCGTCTGGCCGCATTGAGAGCGTTGCATGATGCCGGATGCAGAACTTGGGTCAGCATCGAGCCATATCCAACCCCAAACCTGATTGAACAGGATTTACAAAATATTTTGGATGCAGTGAACTTCGTGGACAAGATTATCTTTGGCAGAACCAATTACTGCAAAGAAGTGAACGCCTACAAGCAGCATAAGGCATTTTATAACAGACTGGCTGCCCAGGTCACTGAATTTTGCGAGCAGCACGGCATCCAATATCACATAAAAGAAAAAACCATTACAGAAGGATGAGGTAAAAGCCATGGCACTTTTGCAGGACTTGATCCAGCAAATTGACGATCCGGTACTTCGTGAGCGGATCATGCAGGAGACGGATAAACTCGTAAAACAGAAGAAGTTTGGCTTGGTTTTTGAAGAACATTTGCCGGAATGCACACCTCTTTACGATGTGCCTATCCGTGTTGGGTGCAAGGTTGCATTAAAAACGGGCTATGTCAGTGATATATATACCGTTCTTAAGATCGACGGGGATACTGTACTGTGTGACCGCAGAGAGACACACGAGCAGAAAACGTTCCAAATGAGCGATATCGTTGCTGTGGCGGAATTTGGGGAGCCTATTTATCCCACGCTGAAGCCGTTGGACTTTGTTGAGAACGCGCCGGACAGCGATCTTTGGCATACCCTCATCGAAGCCGATAACTACCATGCTCTCCAGCTGCTGGAGTACCTATATGCAGAAAAGGTGGACTGCATTTACATTGATCCTCCCTATAATACGGGGGCCAAGGATTGGAAATACAATAACGATTATGTGGACGAATCAGATACCTATCGTCACAGCAAGTGGCTTTCAATGATGCAGAAACGCTTGAAGATTGCGAAGAAACTGTTAAATCCGAAGGACTCTGTTCTTATTGTGACCATTGATGAAAAGGAATACTTGCATCTCGGGTGTTTGTTGGAGGAGTTCTTTCCAGAAGGAAGCATGCAGATGATTTCTTCAGTCATCAACCCGGCTGGTGTTAGCAGAAATGGAGCATTTGCACGCGTTGATGAGTATATATATTTTGTCCAGCTTGGTAATTCGGAAGTACGCCGTCTGGAGCTGAGTGACGAATGGAGACTTAGACCAGAAGATAAGCGAGCCTTACGGTTACGCTGGAATACGCTGATAAGAACAGGTACAAATGTGCTCAGATCAGAACGCCCCAATTTGTTTTATCCGATATTCGTATATAAAGACGGCCATGCAATACATTCAGTCGGAGAACCGTATTATGGAGAAAATCGAGACGAAATTCTAGCTCCAGATGGTACTATAGCAATATGGCCTATTCGAAGCAATGGAGAAGAAGGCAACTGGCAAATTTCTAACGGAAATTTGTTAAACTTAGCGACAAAGGGATATATCCACCTAGGAAGGTTTACCGATAGGGGAATGGCTATTTCTTATCTGAAAAAAGGGGAAATTCAGAAAATTGAGTCTGGTTCGTTTGTAATTGATGGGTATGCAGAGGATGGGTCAGTAATCTCTAATACAGAGGCTTCTGCGCTCATTCCCGGAACACAGTGGCGAATATCGTCTCACGACGCAACTTTAAATGGTACAAAGCTTTTACAGAGTATTCTGGGAGAAAAAAGGTTTTCGTTTCCCAAATCTCTTTATGCGGTCCATGACGCCATTCGCTTCTTTGCCGCCAACAAGCCAAATGCTCTCATTGTCGATTTCTTTGCTGGATCCGGCACAACACTTCATGCAGTCAATCTGTTGAATGCCGAAGATGGGGGGCATAGACGGTGCATTATGGTTACTAACAACGAAGTTTCAGCTAATGAAGCAAAATCCCTGAGAGCGCAGGGATTCTATCCAGACGATGAAGAGTGGGGAAAGCTCGGCATTGCCCGCTATGTCACCTGGCCCCGTACAGTTTGCTCTATTGAAGGCCATGATGTAAACAATAAGCCCCTGGGAGGTAAATATATTGGCAGTGACCTTCCTATGTCTGATGGCTTTAAAGCAAACGCTGCTTTCTTCAAGTTGAATTTCCTTGACAAAACATCTGTCGCCCTTGGCAGGCAATTCAAAGAGCTTTTGCCCGTCCTGTGGATGAAGGGCGGTGCTATTGGCAAGTGCCCGGTTCTGGAGAGTGAAGAATTGCCCGATATGCTCGTCCTTCCGAAAAACAAAATGGCAGTGCTGATTGATGAAATCTTCTACCCGGAATTTGAACAACGGCTCGCTCAGCATCCGAAAATCCAGACTGTGTTCATCGTTACAGATTCTGAGACAGCATACCGCGAGATGATCCGGGCCTATGAGGGCAAAGACTGCTACCAGCTCTATCGCGACTATCTGGATAATTTCCGCATCAATACAGGGAGGTAACCGGAATGAAGGTTGAATTATTTCCATTTCAGAAAAGGGCCCTCGCTGATATCCGTATGAAAACAGCGGAGGCTATGGGCAGCTACCACAGGACACACGCTCCGCAGGTGGTATCCTTCACTGCGCCTACCGGTGCAGGTAAGACCATCATCATGGCCTCTCTGATTGAAAGCATTTTCTTTGGCGACGAAAATTATGCGGAACAGTCAAATGCCATTATTGTTTGGCTATCGGATTCTCCGCAGCTGAATGAGCAATCTAAGCTGAAGATTGACTCCAAGGCTGATAAAATTCGCCTGAGCCAGTGCGTTACGGTCAGCGAGGATTCCTTCGATAAAGAAACATTTGAGGATGGTCACATCTATTTTCTGAATACACAGAAGCTCTCCACATCCTCGAAACTGACGAAAAATGGTGATGGCCGTACTTATACTATTTGGCAAACCCTGGCGAATACCGTGCGTCATAAGAGTGATCGACTCTACTTCATCATTGATGAAGCGCATCGTGGCATGCAGGGACGCGATGCCAGTAAGGCTACGACCATCATGCAAAAATTTATCAAAGGCAGCGATACAGACAAGATTCCTCCTATGCCAGTTGTCATTGGTATGTCGGCTACGACACAGCGTTTTAATGCGCTGGTTGAAGGTACGTCTTCCACAATTCACAAAGCCGTCGTTACAGCGGATGAAGTGCGGGCATCTGGCCTTTTGAAAGATAGGATTGTCATCACCTATCCGGAGGAAGAATCCGTAAACAATGATATGGCGATTCTCCAGGCAGCCGCTGATGACTGGAAACAGAAGTGGGAGCACTGGACGCAATACTGCTTTGAGCAGCACTATGCCTATGTCAACCCAATCATGATTGTCCAGGTCCTGAATGGTAGCGGAAGTAAACTGACTGACACCGATTTGGATGATTGCCTTAGAAAAATTGAGGAACGAACCGGCTTCAAATTCGAGCCCGGTCAGGTAGTACATACTTTTGGCCAGACCACCTCTGCCATTCAAGTGAACGGCCTCGATGTTCGCTATGAAGAGCCTTCGCGCATCGCCGATGATAGAAATATTCGCATCGTGTTCTTTAAAGAAAATCTGTCTACAGGTTGGGACTGTCCCCGTGCGGAAACGATGATGTCCTTTAAGCATGCCAGCGATGCGACCTATATTGCGCAGCTTCTTGGGCGCATGGTGCGAACCCCGATGCAGATGCACATTCAGGTGGATGATGTTTTGAACGATGTCCATCTCTTTTTGCCGTACTTCAATGAAGATACCGTCAAGGATGTTGTGGAGGCGCTCCAAAGTAGTGAGGGCGGTGAAATTCCAACCGACATCTATGGGGAGACTACGTCCGGCAGAAAGTTTGAGACATTGACGGTAAAACCCAAGAAGAAAAGCGGCCCCACTCCTGTTCAGAGACAGCTGACTATGGATGCTTTCCTCAATCAAGGCGTGAATTCCGAAGCTGCAGAGCCCAGCAATACGCCCCAGAATACTGTTGGCGGTTTTGGGGCCACAGGAATCCTTTCTCAGCAGAGTCCATCGAATATAACAGATAATCCGGATCAGAATCAACAGACATCTTCCCAGGAGAAAACTTCACAGACTGTTGATGCTCAGCATACAGAAGCGCACCACGCATCTACTGAAAATGCAGAAGCTCCAGAGGATAATACAGGGGTGGGAGTGACATCCGTAGATGCATCGACCCAGGAGAAAGCACCTGACGACCTTTTTGATCGGGAAGCTGTCATGAAGTTTATCAACGACGCAGGCTTGCTTTCCTATAATGTTCGCGCGTTGCGAATTAACGATTACCTGAAATCATTGTATCGCATGGCGCATCTGCTCACCATGTCCGGGCTGCACAGAACGGCTATTCGTGAAGTTCAGGCAGAGATCGCTGAAATGATTCGCGATTATGTGCAAGAGCTTAAGGCGCAGGATAAGTACGATAGCCTGGTCCTGCAGGTAAAGCAGTTCAAACTGGCAACGCAGATTTTCGATGCTTTTGGTGAGACGGTTGACAGCTATTCTGTCCATGATCTGTTTACCACTACAGATACCGACATCGACCGGCAATTCCGCATTGCTGATGTAAGGCTTGGCAATGAAGGGATTGGTATGGTCTATGGCAATAAATATATGGATGTCAATGACCCCAATGGGTTCAAGGTAGATGTCATATTGTTCGTTGCTGATGATGAGTGTATGAACAAACTGCACAATTACGCGGAGAACCGTTTCCACAGCATGAATGACGATTATAGAAGGTACATTGCAACCATTGATTCCGAGAAAATTCGCAGACAATACGACAGCATCGTCTCCGATGGTGATGTCGTTAGTAAGCATAATTTCCGCCTGCCAGAGACGATTCAGATTCCCCATGAAAGTGGCGGAACAGAATATAGAGATCACCTGTTTGTAAGCGAAATTACAGGTGTGGCAAAACTGAAGCTCAATGAGTGGGAAGCTGGCGTTATTGCAGAGGAGCAGAGGCGGGATGATTTTGTCTGCTGGATTCGCAATCCATCCAGAGGTGCTTGGGCCCTTTGCATCCCGTATGAGATTGACGGGGAAACAAAGCCTACCTATCCGGATTTCATTATTGTGAGAATCGATAAGGTACTGGGGTACGTTATTGATATTCTGGAACCGCATAATCCGGAATTTAAAGATAACCTCGGAAAAGCAAAAGGGTTTGCCGAATATGCGAGACAAAATCCTGGTGTGGGTAGAATCCAGTTGATCCGGATGGGCAAGGATTCCGCTGGAAACAAACGATTCAAGCGTTTAGATATGTCTAAAAGTGCAGTCAGGGATAAGGTTTCCCACGCCATGAGCAATGACGAACTGGATCATATTTTTGATACAGATGGTTTCATTGCACAGTGAGGTGATGGTATGTACGAAAAAATCAAAGCTGATATATCGAATGAATACTATTTAACGAATTATCCAAATGATGGGCAACGTTTCGTTGCGTGGTATTTAAGGAATATCCATAACCTCGATACCTATGAAACGAAAGACTGCATTACAGATGGTGCAGGAGACAAACAGATTGATGCCATCTATATTGATAACCAATCCAGCACCATCTACATTATTCAAGGTAAATTCTATGGCGGCGATACGGTCGATGCTGAACCGCTGCGTGAAGTATTGTCTTCGTGGGTGCAAATCAAGGATCTGGAGCACCTTCAGGATGATGCCAATCACAAGCTCCAAGTAAAGATTAACGAGATGGCATCTGCGCTGGAAGACGATTACGAAGTGTGCTTCGAGCTGATTACCACTTCAACGCTGACCGAATCGGCCCAAAACGACCTTGCTGCCTTTCAGAAGGAATTGTCTGAAAATGAATCCCTATCTGCTAATCTGGTCGTGGTAGATAATGAGACAATGAAGTTCAAGTATGAAGAGGCGCTACATAAAAACAGGCCGTACATTAACCATGAATTCAAGCTTGAAAGTGGAAAATACATGGAGCTGATGATTGGAGGTACGAAAGCAGTCATCGTTGCTTTGCCTCTCAGAGACTGCATTAAGATTCCTGGGATCAAAGACGGTAGCCTTTTCCGAAAGAATGTCCGCCAGTCGCTTGGCAACAGCAATAAGGTCAATAAAGGTATCGCAAAAACGATAAAAACGGATGCAGAAGATTTCTTCTTCCTGCATAACGGAATCACAGCGATCTGCTCTCAAATGTCTATTCATGATGGTGTGCTTTCTGTCAAAGAACTGAACGTAGTAAACGGATGCCAGTCACTAAGCACAATATTCAGTTCAAGCGAGGCAGCCAAGAAAGCAACGGATGCATATATTCTGTTCAGGTTTTATGAAATTGAAGACCAAGACAGAGCTGACAGGATAAGCACTTCGACAAATAGTCAGAGTGCTGTTAAAGCCAGGGATTTACGCAGTAATGACAAGGCCGTCTTGGCGATGAAAAGAGCATATGAGCAATATTTTCCGGACGGCTACTTTGTCACGAAACGCGGGGAACGTGTCGATACAGTTAAATACAATACCGCTCATGTCGTGAATCTAACTGATCTTGGCAAGCAACTGATTGCTTGGCATTCTCAGCGGCCTACAATCTCTTACAGCGAAACCAAAATATTCGACAAGTACTTTGATCAGCTGTTCCACAGAGATTATGCACCAGAAAACGTGCAGACTCTAAATGTCATGTTTGCAGCTGTCTATGAGAAATGGGGCAAAGAGAACCCTATGGGGCTAAACGAGACGTTGCTTGCAATGAAAGCTTATGCCCCCTATCATCAGTTATTCGCTATATCGGTCATCCTCTGTGAGATCAATAAGATGAATGATTCGGTACCAAGTCCATCCGTGGCATTGAGAAAAATGACAGAGAGTGGACTGCTGGATTATATTGTTGAAATGGCTGGAAACTGCCTAAATATGGCAATGGAAACTGCACAGGATACCGTAGCTGCTGATACTGGAAAACTCTTTGTCCCTCAGAACTGGATTAAATCAAAAGCTTCTTTAAAGGATATTCGAGTAGCAGTAAAACAGATGGTAGCGTCTTTAAAGATGCTTCCTGATGGTAAAAAAGTTCTTGCCCGACTTAATGAAGGTCTGGCAATGAACAAGGAAGATTTTGAAGCTCGCTGGACAGCGGACTAACAAGCTGACATAACGATATCATTTGACATTCCGGGTCGAGTGCATAAGGCGTTCGTGGAAACAAGTCACCATGGACTTATCCCCTAAACGGACAGACAGGGTTGAGGCAACGGCATATTTTACATTTTTTCTTCGTTGGTATTATATAGTAGCGAAAGAATTGTCTTCTAAAAGGCAGGCTGGCAACGCCCTGCCAGATTCACCTGAAAAATGCCGTGACATTCAATACGAAGATGGAATTGCTTCCATGTGACATGTACATTTATCAGCGGTTGGAAAAGTTTGGTAGAGTTTTTTCGTCTTATCAAGGCTTTCTGTCATTAACCGAAAGTGCTAACTACAGCAAAACGATGGACGAGATCCGCAGGTTGCCATCTGATGAGTGTACCACTTGCGAGCACTTTGGCGTGTGCTATGGTGGATGCCTCGTTCTTTGGAAGAATTACTCGTTTTCTGCGTTGAAGGAATTTAAAGCAAAAGCCCACCATTCAGGCGTTTCAGGAGAATGAGGAAGAAGTTTCTTGGCTTCAGGAGCTAGAAATATCTTATTTGCAATCCCAGCGTGAGATGTTATATTCTTTCGTGCAATTGGCTTCAATATCGATTATACCCCATTACGTCCTTGATTTTGAGGGTATAATGGGGTATAATTCTACATAGAATAGTATCTCACAGGAGGTGCGCTATGGAATTATCCGATATGCAGGCACGGGTGACAGAGTTGGAGCAGCAGATTTCTGCTCTGCCCGCAGGCTCTGTTACGAAGAAAACCGTCAGCGGCAAGGACTATTTCTACCACCGTTGGATGGAGAACAAGAAGCGGCGGGAGAAGTATATTCCTGCGGATGAACTGGAGAGCTTCCGCGCTCAGATCGAGCGGCGGAAGGAACTGGAGCAGGAGCTGAAGGCGCTGAAAAAGCAGCTTCCCAAGGCGAAATCTGCGAACCCTTCCGCGTTTACCACCAATGTCCGCACCGGCGAGGCGCTGCGTTCCTTTGCGGCATCTGTCCGTGGCTATCGCAGGCGCGAGTGCTTCCGGCAGCTGCACGACTTTGTCTACGGCGAGCCGCAGGACAAGGTGTTCATTCTCTACGGCCTGCGCCGGACGGGGAAAACCACCATGATCCGCCAGATTTTCGCGGAGATGAGCGACACGGAGCTTGCCAAGGCAGCGTTCATTCAGATCACCGCAAAAGACACGCTGGCAGACGTGAACCGCGACCTCAAGGCATTGGAAGCGCAGGGCTTTCGCTATGTGTTCCTCG
>OLNU01000645.1_pt1 | contig 31395 bp, 29 predicted proteins | sample 1672241 | NCBI WGS metagenome assembly OLNU01 (sample SAMEA3136663, study PRJEB25190) | human gut metagenome | biome: human gut; feature: human-associated habitat; material: faeces | place: Austria | collected 2013 | reverse complement strand
TGATGCATGAGCGGCTGCATGGTTACCATCCATGGTTTTCATCTTTCTTGCCATTGTTTTTTCCTCCTTAAAGGTTTGTTAAAAAATATATTATTTAGGCTTATGAAGGCCTAAAATTCCATTGGTTATTATATCATAGATTCCCAGTTATGTCCATTTTCTTTCATTGTTTTTTGTATATTATCCTGTACAAACGCCGTTATCTTTTTCACAAATAAAAAAGAGCTGTTCGGAATTTTCCCTCTCCAAACTGCTCTCCTTATCATCTCATACGCTTATCCCAACTCACATCCGGGAATCACTTCTCCTCTTTTCCGAAAAGATCCTTCATGGATTTCCGACGGAGCATTGTCCATAGCTGATCCTGGATCTCCTGAAGCTCATCATGTGCATGGCAGGGAACTCCGTCCTGTCCGTTCCTTGGACACTGATATGTGCCGTTCAGGCACTCAATGATGGACATATCCGGATCGATCGCACTGTATATCTCATATAATGACAGTTCTTCCGGATCTCTCTTCAGCGCGTAACCGCCATGAACTCCGCGGTATCCTTCCACGAGCCCTGCATTCTGAAGCTTCTTCAGTATCTTGTATGCAAAGGGTGCTGTGATCGATTCCCTCTCACAGATCTCGCTGACGCTCAAACGCGGTTCCCACATCAATGCGCGGATAACCCGCATCGCATAATCGCTTTCTCTGGTGATAAACATTTTTAACCTCTCTTCTGTTCAACTAGCTGCTGATTTATGATAGTTTCCGCATTCCATCCGATCTGCCACGTTCCTGGGTGTTTCTGATGTGCCAGAGAGCCGGATATCCATATCCCCGGAATACTTCATTACCACATACGACAGTATAACCCATTTTTTTATATAATAAAAGGTTATTATTTTCCTGTGATTCATAGTAATCCCCTGTTTTTCCTTTATTTAGCCGAAAAAAGGAAAATACAGCTTGCAAATTTTTCAGTTTACGGTACAATAGGAAACGATTGTAATGCTTTCGTATGTAATTGAAACGATATTTATTTAATGAAAAAAGAGGTATGATATGATTTCAGCAAATAACATCACACTGCGCGTTGGAAAAAAAGCGCTGTTTGAAGACGTTAACATCAAATTTACAGAGGGTAACTGTTATGGATTGATCGGCGCCAACGGCGCAGGAAAATCTACATTCCTCAAAATCCTTTCCGGTCAGCTTGAGCCTACCAAGGGCGACATTGTGATCACCCCCGGTCAGAGACTTTCTTTCCTGCAGCAGGATCACTTCAAATATGATGCTTATCCGGTTCTGGATACTGTCATCATGGGTAATGAAAGACTCTATCAGATCATGAAAGAGAAAGAAGCCATTTACGCAAAGGAAGATTTCACAGACGAAGATGGCATCCGTGCCAGCGAGCTTGAGGGTGAGTTTGCAGAAATGAACGGATGGGAAGCAGAGTCCGATGCTGCTACTCTTCTCAACGGTCTCGGCGTCGACACCGAGTTCCACTATACACAGATGGCAGACCTTACCGGTAGTATGAAGGTCAAGGTTCTTCTTGCACAGGCTCTTTTCGGAAATCCTGATATCCTTCTTCTTGATGAGCCGACCAACCACCTGGATCTTCCTGCTATCGAATGGCTGGAGGAGTTCCTGATCAATTTTGACAACACGGTTATCGTAGTATCCCATGACCGTTATTTTCTGAACAAGGTCTGCACACATACTGCTGATATCGATTATGGCAAGATCCAGCTTTATGCCGGAAACTACGACTTCTGGTTTGAATCCAGCCAGCTTCTGATCAAGCAGATGAAAGAGGCCAACAAAAAGAAAGAGGAGAAGATCAAAGAGCTCCAGGAGTTCATCTCCCGTTTCAGCGCCAATGCTTCCAAATCCAAGCAGGCGACTTCCAGAAAACGTGCCCTGGAAAAAATCCAGCTGGATGACATGCGTCCTTCCAGCCGTAAATATCCATACATCGACTTCCGCCCGAACCGTGAGATCGGAAACGAGGTCCTCATGGTGGAAAATCTGTCCAAGACCATTGATGGAGTAAAGGTTCTGGACAACATTTCCTTCACTCTTGGTCGTGAAGATAAGGTTGCCTTTGTGGGCGCCAACGAGCAGGCCATCACAACCTTCTTCAAGATCCTTACAGGTGAAATGGAGCCGGATGAAGGAAATTACAAATGGGGCGTTACCACTTCCCAGGCATATTTCCCGAAGGATAACACACAGGAATTCGATAACGACCTTACTATCACCGACTGGCTGACACAGTACTCCGAGATCAAGGACGCAACCTACGTCCGTGGATTCCTTGGCCGTATGCTTTTCCCTGGTGAGGATGGTGTAAAACGTGTCCGTGTTCTTTCCGGTGGTGAAAAGGTTCGCTGTCTTCTTTCCAAGATGATGATCTCCGGTGCCAATATCCTGATCCTGGATGAGCCAACCAACCATCTGGATATGGAGTCTATCACAGCACTGAACAACGGACTGATCAAATTCCCGGGAGTGATCCTTTTCACCTCACACGATCACCAGTTTGTACAGACAACTGCAAACCGTATCATGGAGATCCTTCCTAACGGCAAGCTGGTAGACAAGATCACCACTTACGACGAGTATCTTGCCAGCGACGAAATGGCCAAGAAGCGTCACGTATTCCAGGTTAACGAAGAGGACGCACAGGATAACTAAATCCCATGCTTCTGTAACAAAAAATCTCCCCTGCTTCCGCCTTTACAGGCAGTCAGGGGAGTTTTTTATCTGTTTTATATGCGCTTACTCCATGGTGATCGGAGCAAGCTTGCCCTGTGTTACATCCAGAAGATCTTTAAGCGGTACCTTCAGGGTAAGGCCTACTCTTCCACCACTTACATAGATCTCATCAAAGTTTTCGGCAGACTGGTCAAACACCACCGGATAATTTTTTTTCATTCCAAGAGGGCTGCAGCCTCCGCGGATATAGCCCGTGATCTTTGTAAGATCCTTTACATGGATCATATCTACTGTTTTTTCGCCTACAGACTTTGCGGCTGCCTTACGGTCCACCTCTTTCTCGATCGGAACTACAAACACATAGTAGCCGCCGCTTTTCCCTTCCATGACCAGGGTCTTAAAGGACTGATCATGAGGGGCTCCTGTGATGTCTGCACAGTGGATCCCATCTATGAACTCTCCACAGTCATATGCGATTGCTTCATATTTTACTTTTTTTCGATCCAGCATTCTCATCGCGTTTGTTTTGGCTTCTTTTCCCATTTCTGTCACTCCTCGGATTTTTCTCAGTTGTCTTTCCACTCATCAAGCTCATCCAGATCCTCATCATTCATCAGATCCGGGTCATTCCTGTAATTTCCATATTCTTCCTGCTCATCAAAATCCGCCATATTTTCAATATCCATCCGGCGTCTTTTCTGCTGCAGTTTTTCAAAATCTTCATAGCTGTCCCTGTTTTCCGACTCATCAAAACGATCATAGTCTTCATGATCCTCCGGATCTGCATAGCGGGATCTGCTTCCCGTTCCTGCATTCCTTCGTTCCCTGGTGCTGCTGCTCTGGCTGTATCTGCGGCCTCTTCTGTCATCCGAAGCATAATTTCTGTCGGAGGTTCTGTTTCTGCCGGAGGTTCCGGAAGTGCTTCTTCTTTCAGTGGAACTGCCTTTGCTGTTTCTTTCGCTTCCGGATCTTTTTCGGCTGTCTGCATAATTTCTTTCTCGTCTGTCAGAGTTGCGTCCTTCTCTGTCAGATGGTCTGCGGGAACGTCTTTCACCCCGGCTTTCCTGGTCATCGTTTGCCCGGTTTTCGTATGTATATCTGTGATCGTCCCTGTTACGGTCAGAGGTGTATTCACGGCTGTTTCCTCTACGATCCCTTCCTGCCGGCTTCCTGGTTTCCTCCGGCAGAGTTCCATCGTCGTCATCCTCTTCTTCGTCATCTTCCTCATCGTATCGGTCTTTGTTGATGGCGAACTGGATCAGCATACCAAGGATCGCAATTCCCGCTGCCATACCGACGCCATATGGAAACTGCGCCAGCCCTGCGATCTTTGCAATGGATAATCCTGCCAGAACACCACCCAGTATACTGGTTCCGACAATGATCACTCCTTTCGCATAACGCATAGCAAGTATTCCCAGTCCCACGCCGATAAGGATGCACAGGAAAAAGGAAAAAGAACTGGTCGGATGAATCAGATAGATACTCAATGTTATTCCGATACCAAATCCCAGTACAAAGATTCCTGCCCTGTAGATCAGAAACGAAACAACAGCCAGTACGATCCCCAGTCCCGCCATGGCACCTGCGATCACCATTTTATCCTGAACACCGGACATATAGGTTACACCAAAGCCGGCGCCTGCTCCGATGATAAATCCAAAGATCATCATCCAGAACCGGAGGATACGATATCCCAGGATACAGTTCAAAAGCCCGAAAACGCAGAGCACTCCATATACGATCACCATCAGCTGGCTGATCTGTTCCATACCTCCTGCTCTCTGCAGTATGTCAAATCCTCTTGACAACATATCCATATTCATAACTTACTCCTCTCTTTCCAAAACCTCCGGAAATCTTCCCGAAGATGTTTCAGAAAATAAAATATATGGTATAAAAATTATCCATCACTCCATAATGATACTCCACCTGACCAAGTCCGTGAAGTTTCATATAATACTGTGCCACATTCTGTACCACGCCATCATCCAGCAGTTCCCGACAGGCTTCGGAAAAAGCTTCCTGACTGCCAAACTTGAAACGCACTACAGCCGCACCATTATCCAGTCTCATCTTACAATAATCATATATGTCCTGCCAGCTGTAATCTTCAAAGTACCCCTGGTTCAGCACATAAAAATCCAGATCCTTCGCAGTACATGCCGGAACTGTCAGTTCTTCCGATGGTGTATAGGTTTTTTCATATTCTTCCGGGAAAGGGCAGAGATAATCGTAAATGATCGTCTTATGTTCTTCCAGCTGTGCGGCATCTCCATTTAAAAAATCCGGCTGATCCCCATTGGTAGCATCTACATAATAATACTCCTGGCCTATTTTTACAATATCCCATGCATGACCCTCTGTACTTCCTTTTGTGCTTCCGTCCACATAAATACAGGGAATATCCAGCCTTTCCAGAAGATACTGGACAGCTCCTGCATATCCGGCACAGACTGCGGATTTTTTCCAGAAAACACCTGCTATGCTCTGATCATCCTCCCCGGTCTGATACTGGGCATGGTCAATAACATACGTATAAACAATGCGTACCTTCTCGTAGTCACCGGCATCCTCCGGGATCAGGGCTCTGACCTCCTGAAAGCTCTGCTCCATCGCCGTCTGTATCTCATCGATCTCGCCGTCTGTATAAGTATAGCCCGGAGTAAAAACGCAGTAATCACTGTCTGAATACGTAGTTTTGTAGATTTTTTCACGATTGTGGACCCAGAATATCTCCGGGTGGTCTTTCAATACTGCATGATAGCTTCTGTCAATACTGTCATCATCGGAGATTGTCAGATAAAACTCCTTTTCCCGGGCACGGATTCCTTTCAGCAGCTCCCGATATACTCTCTGCTCTTCTTCCGTAAGCTGTTTGAAATAATATTCCTGATGCCCTTCTTCGCTCTGGGCAACCTCCATCTGACGCAGTTCCTCTACTTCCTTTGGTTCGCCTGAAATAATGCTCTTTGCTATGGAGCGGATCTGACCCAGTGCCCCTGCCGAAGCGCTAAAGGGCTGAAGGATCACTGCAGCTGTAAGCACTGCGGCTGCCATGGGGCAGAAATTTCTTTTTTTCATAATATCATGTCCTATGTCTGAAGCAGCGATTGTAAGAAAGGGCAGCCTCCCGTGGGAGACTGCCCTTATCTTCAATCGCTGTCCCTTAGTTTTCCATTTCCAGTGTTTCTACATCATTATCAAATGTATCCACTGCATCGTCCATGGTCTCCTTATCCAGAGTCAGCGTCTCAACTTCATCTTCTTCCTCATCCTCCTGCAAAGCCCTATTCTTAAAATCTGCAAGAAGGTCACTGGAAACAGTATCACCGGATGCCAGTGCATCCTTCAGTGCATCAGATCTAACCACATCCGTGAGGAGCTTTTCTGCACTCTCCTCTGTCAGAACATCATTCTCTGTAGTTGTGGACTCATTTTCCTCCGCTGTTGTATCCTGATAGAAAGATGGCTTTCTGATATAACGGAAGCTTGCACTGTATGCCTCACCAACCGTTACACCATTCTTGCTTGAGGAACAATGTACTGCGATCCAGTCGCCGGAATCCGTCTTTCCGCACAGGATACCAACGTGGTTGTTGCTTCCTGCTTCCGGTCCTCTCTGGAATACCAGATCTCCTGGCTGTGCATCTGCTTCGCTGACAACACCGGCCTTCTCCCACTGGTCAGAGGTTCCGTCTCCAACTGCTGCCTGCATTCCCTGATCCTTATATCCATTGATCACTGCCCAGGTAACAAAGCCGCTGCAGTCCAGACCATATGCACGGAGCGTACCGGAGCTTCTGCTGCCGTCTGCAGATACCTTCTCAACGGATCCCCAGCTTGGATCTTCTCCGATCACCGTAGATTTACCGCCCCAGAAATATCCGACCTTACCAACCAGTGAATACGCTGCGGTGATAACATCTACACGATCCTCAGAAACATTGTCTCCCACGCTTTCACGGACAAAGCCTTTGGATGCGGTAACTACCGCACAGAGAAGCTTACAGTCTGTTTCCACATATTTCTTAAGGACGCTTCTGTCTTCCTTTGCAATATTGTTCTTCTTGATGTAGTAGTTGATCTTACGATTTCCGTAGGATATCTTGGTAATATCCTGCTTGTCCCTGACGATGGGGTTCATCTCCGCAAAGATCCTTGCCAGATCATCCTTGCAGGATGCATCCAATGTAAATGACGTTGCTCCTGCTTTGCTCTTTTCGTAAATATAAACAGCAAGGATATCCTGCCAGTTTCTTACCAGAAGTGTATTCTCCGTATCGGTAAGCTTGTTCTTCTCTTTATATTCTCTTTCGATCTCTTCCATTACAGAAGCAAAATCATCGGAGAAGGACAGATGATAATTGCTCTTAAGACTATCCAGATAAAAATCCTTGCCCGCATGGAGATTGGATACCATATTTGTCACATAAACAGGATCTCCGATCTGTGTTGCTGTGGCGTTATTTCCATCTGTGATCTCTGTATTCTTGTTATCTTCCGTGCTGCTATCATCTTTTTTGTTGTCTTTTTTGTTATCACTGTCGTTCTTGTCGACAGCTGCAAGCTTGGCTTCTGCCTCAGTCAGGATCTTATAATTCGTAACCTTGGCCTTTTCTGTATTAGACAGTGCCTCATAAGCTGCACGTACGCTATCTATCTCCGCTTTATCTGCTACTGTGATCGTTCTGCCTGCCAGTGCTTTGATCTTCCGGATCACCGCCTGTACCTTTGCAGAGTCATCCCTGGCCGGTGTTTCCGTCGGTGCAGGTGTTGCGGTTGGCTCCGGCGTTGCCGTTGGTGCAGGTGTCGCTGTCGGTTCCGGTGTTGCCGTTGGTGCAGGTGTCGCTGTCGGCTCCGGTGTTCCCGTCGGCGCAGGTGTTGCAGTTGGCTCAGGTGTTTCCGTCGGCGCAGGTGCCGGTGTATCTGTTGGCTCCGGCGCTGTAGTTGGTTCCGGTTCAGGTGCAGCAGTTATTTCCGGTTCTGCCGGAACTTCCGGAACTTCTGGCTCCGGTTCACTTACCTCGCTCCCGTCTCCTGAAACACCTTCCTCAGCAACAACATTATCTGCTTGCTCGGCGGCTTTTACTCCGGTTGGAACTGCCAGTACCATAGCTGATAACATCGTGATGCAAAAAAACTTATTCAGGTACTTGTTCTTCATATTTATTAAGATGCTCCCTTCTTTCCTTGAACATCCCTTTACTTCCCCTATAATAAAGGTCTGCCTTAAACCGTTTGATAACTTAAAGTTTAATTCAATTTATTTTAGCATACGAAAATCGTGAAATCAACTGTTCTGGTAGGATATCCCCTTCAATTCATCTATTTTTCACTTTTTATTCACATTTTTGTAAGATTTTTTAGAGTTTACCATAACGTAAAAAAGCCACAGTGCTCTCACACACTGCGGCTTTTTATATACTGTCAGACAGTCACTGCCGGCTGTCCGCCCATATGAAACTGTTTTCTGACACAGAGCTGAAAAATCCCCTGTACAACCTGATAGCACACCCGAAGGATAAAACGGATGTCATCGGCAATGCACCGCGGGCTTTCCAGATAATATGCATGACGCTCACGGATATATTCCACAAGTTCCTCAAAGCTTTCAAACTGCTTCGCTTCTTCCAGCTGGCTGTCTGCTGCGCCGCTGAGGATACATTCTCTCAGGCGGTTTTTCAGCTCAGCTTCATAAGAATTATGTGCTGCAAGATTTCCTTTGTATGTTTTGTTATGAGGAAAAGTAAAATAATCAGCCATATAATGCATGACCTCACCGAATCTTCTCCAGTATACTCTGGCATTCTCTTCCTCCGGGTTCTTCTCGACAAGCGCCCTCATCTTATTCTGGAGGTGATCGAATGTTCCGAAAAACTCATGTCTGGTGGTGAGAAACGATGGTTTCAGATCAGGCATGATATTGCCCAGGCAAAACGCTTTTCTGTGCTGCTGGAGACTGTACACCTCAGACATCTGGTCAGCCAGGTATCTGCCTAACAGTATATGTGATTTTTTACGCAATTTTTTCCCTCTTCCTTCTTTCCTGATCCAGATCCTGACCGGTCAACAGTAATTTGGTTCCGCCCGGTCCTCTTCTGGGATCCATAAATCATCCGTTTACCGGAACCAACTTTACTATAGCACTGTTTTTTCAAATAATCAAATAAAGATTATGTAAATTTTAATCCAGATCAAAAAGCTGCCGCTGCTTCAGATCAATAGATGCCCAGACGGTACTTGTCTTCGATTCTCCGCAAAGATAAACCGTGCTGGAAACCAAGCAGCATATATAATTCACTTTTTGTTCCAATCCCTCCATCAAGTCCAACACTGTTGTGCGCAGCTTCAACCAAGGTCTTTGCCCTATCTTCAGTAACTCCTCTGCCACGCATCTTTTTATCATGCCAGATCTTTCGGATCCCATTTACTCCAAGCGCGATCACATCTTTTGGCAATGGTGCTTTTTCAAGCACTGCCAGGCCGCTTATTGCATCAAATCGTGTGTATAATCCCAGATATTCCGGGAAATGTATTGCAAGCTATCTCTGAATCCTGTTTGCAGATATGTTGTGCTGCTTCATGATCCCGTCACGGCTGTATACCAGGTCTCTTATCAGAACTGCAATCTTTTTATTCTCAGTCTTAAGTGTCTCTGCCCAAAGGCTGAAAGAATTGAACCCTTCCAGATCGTTATGAAAAGAAAAAATACGTTTTGTAAGTTCGCGTCCTCTGTTATCAAAAGCTCTTGCATAATGTATCTGGCTTCCGATATCAACTCCGACAACCATTGTTGAATCTGTTACTTGCTCAATCTTTTCATTCTGTGTATAATTCATTTGGAACCTCCAGTGCTTGATTGTTTTGTTTACATCCGCCAAGATGCAACTCAATCATACCTTGAGGTTCTTTTTTATTCAATTGGCGCTTTTAATGAATTCCATATACCTCTTTATTATATTTTTCAATCTCGTCATCAATAATTGAATCTACATGAGGAAACAGACAACCGGGACCTCCATAGGTAATACATGGAATGAAATGTCCGTGTGGTGCATACTCCTCACATGCTCTTCTGACCTCCTTGCGGATCTCTTCTTCTGTGGAATCCACACGGTCTACGATCGAAGCATCGATTCCGCCCATAAGTGTCATTCTTCCGTTCAGCTGTTTCTGGAGCTTCGGAATATCATTCTGCGGAAGTGTTCCCTGCCAGATGTCAATCCCAAGATCAACCATATCCTCTATGATCGGTTCCATGAAGGAATCTGCGTGATGCATGATGATCACTCCATGGTCTTTCATATATTTATAGGATCTTTCATACTGTGGTTTGATAAATTCTCTCCATGTGTCCGGACTGATGAACAGGGACTGCTTGGAACCCCAGTCATCGTGGGAAAGGATGATATCCGGGTGGAGATTATCAACGATCAGCTTTGTAAGCTGAAAACGGTACTCCCCAATGGCATTGCAGAGATCCATCATATCCTCCGGCTCAAGAAGGAAGTTCACCAGCATATCCTCAAATCCCATCAGGAAGTGAAGCCTCTCAAAAACACCTGTAGGCATAAATGCCATGAAAAGGCTTCCTGAATCCTTTATCTCCTGTGCCTTCTGTTTAAATGGTTCCCATAAAGCCGGATCCGAGCACTGACCGACAATATCCGGGATCACCAGCTGCTCTTTCCATTCTGTGATATCATCAATGACCTTATTGTCCTCTGTTACATGTGGCATTGCAGCCAGCTGTTCCTGGGGCCAGAGGATCTCAGTTCCGAAAAGATCCTTCATAGGCTCCATACCACGGTGACGGTTTCCACGCACATAATTATTTGCCGGGTTCGGCGGGTAAAAGGTCGCACCCTCATACTGTCTCAGAAGTCGTTCCGGCCTGCCGTCCTTTTTTATCGTTTCAAGTAAAATCTCCGATGCTTTCAACATAATGCTTCCTCCTTTATTATCCTGTGATCTTTCAAAATACCCGATCACTTATCTTTATGATCTTGCGTCAATCTCAGCCTGATACTGAAGAACCTTTTCCTTTGTGATCTTAAATCCAAACACCAGAAGTAGAAGACCTACCAGACAGAAAATAGCCGGAACAAGTGCAAAGGAAATCGTCATTCCCTGACGGGCCGTTCCCTCAAGAACAACTCCAGATTTCCAGCCTACCGCCACAAGACAGGCGCTGAGAATCGTTCCTCTTAAGAACACGGCAATCTTCAGCGGAAGATTCTGTAATCCCATGATCCATCCGGATGCATCTTTTCCGCTCTTCCATGTTGCATACACTACAGTGTCCGCATAAAGTGCAGGTGAAGCTGCAAAAGCCATACCATAGAAGAACTGGGCAAGTGTCATAAGAGCGATCACTGTCATTGCATTTCCATAGAAAATATATACAAGGAACAGTGATACTGCCATTCCTGCATAAGCGATAATCATAGTTGTACGGGACGATATTGCTTTTGCAATGTATCTCATGGAAAAAGCTCCGATGATGGCACCGATGGCAACACAGAGAAGATAAGTGGTCATCAGTCCCGGATTTCCCATTGCATCCCTGAAATAGTAAATAGCAGATGCTGCTGTTACAAATTTCACACACCATTTTGCAAGGTCTGCCAGCATCAGGACCATAAGAGGCGGATTCTGAAACAGGGAAGAAAACATCTCTCTGATCGTGATCTTTGTTTTGTCATTTTTCTTTCCTGCTGTTTCCGTTTCAATCTCTTCATAGCCTTCCGTCATCTTGAAATGGGCAAAATAGGTTACGACCATCAGAATACCCAGGCAGAAAGCTGCTGCTGCAAATTTATTTTTCTCACCGACATATCCGGCAAGAAGTGTTGCAAATGGAAGACCCATATAGGAAAACAACAGACCGCCTATGTTATTCCAGGTTGCCCTGGAGGATGCAAGCGTTGCTTTGTCTTCCGGTGTTTTACCAACAATACTGATCAGGGTTGCATTGGCAACATAGCTGAAATTCCATGCCACATGAGATGCGATGGATGCGGCAATGATCACCACTGCCGAAAGCCATTCATTATCACTGACACGTATGAACATGAATGCGTACAGAAACGGCACCATCCACGGAACCATGATCAGCCAGGAACGATAACGCCCCCATTTCTTTGCTTTTGTGCCATTGATGATTCCTCCGTAAAGCCAGGACAGACAGGCATCAACAATGGTAAATACGGAATTGATCACACCAGCTACACCAGCTGCAAAGCCTGCCAGATCCGTCAGAAATGTCATAAAGTAAAATGTCTCGATATTACTCATAAGAACAAATCCGGCATCACCAACACCAAAGAAATATTTCAGGGCATTTGTAAGACCCTTTTTCTGTTTCGGATCTTGTTTCGGTATTTCATTTTTACTCATTTTCTTTCCCCCTTCGCTGTTTTTTGTGGGGCCGGCCATTTCCACAACTTCACGTTACCTTTGATGGTTATAGTATAGTTGTTTTTTTCTTGTTCGTAAATCCGCACACTTCTTCATTCTTTCTCCAATGCTTCATACTTTTTGTACAGTTATTATTGTAAATATGCACAAATAATTTCCCCTCCGTTTTCTTTTTATTTTCCGTCTAATATGTTATAATTTCCTATAAATACAAGGCTTTTATGAATTGGAGGAAATATTTTGAACAAAAGAGAGCATTTCGTGAATAGCCCGCATACAGGCTTCCATCTTAATCTCCAGATCATTGCTGACGATTTTGCGGAGAAAAAAGAGGATGTTTCCATCCTCTGCCGTGAAGACCCCCTGACACTGGATGGTCTTCGCATATATCAGGCAGGAGCCTTGCTGAAGCCATGCTACCTTTATCTTGTCTTCGGCAATTCTCTTTCCGAAAGCTTCCTGCGATACCAGAACATCGCATTTGTAGTGGTGGGCTCCGGTGATCTTTCCTGCTTTTCCGAAAGCTGCAGGATCCTTCACATTAAGGGAACCCTTTCTTTTTCTGAGGTCTTCAACCAGATACAGCAGACCTTTGACAGATATTCTGACTGGGACAGTAAACTCCAGCTTGCGCTTGGAAGTATCGATCCGCTGAATGAGATGCTGGAAGCCAGTCTGGATATATTTCATAATCCGGTTTTTGCCCACGACACCAACTTTTATATCCTTTCTTCTCCCCGGCACGTAACCGGTATGTCCGAATGGGTCCATGACCAGCGTACAGGAAGACTCATCGCACCTTTAAGCCTGATTCAGGATTTCAAGCTTGACGCCGAATACCAGCGCACACTTATCACCCACGGCGCCAATATTTATTCCGAAGAGCTCCGCGGTTACCGTATCCTCTACATGAATCTCTGGGTCAGCAGCAATTATCAGGGCCGACTTTGTGTGGATGAGCTCCAGACGGAGATACAGCCCGGACATTTTTCTGCTCTTGAGTATCTTGGCTCCTTTATCGAGCTGTGCATCCGTCGGCACAATCTGTTCCAAATTTCAATGGGAAATGACTCCCGGCAATTTTTCACGGAGTATCTTTCCGGAAAGCTCACAGAACTACAGGCAGTTACCGATCAGATCCAGTATCTGAACTGGAATCGCCATGACCGGTATCTTGTACTTCGTCTGGAAACCCAGCAGCAGGATGACCGTATGCACTCTTCCATCGCCACACTGGGACACATTGAAGCCCAGATCCCGGAAGGTCTGGCTTTTACCTATCAGCAGGGAATCGTTGTGATCGTTAATCTGTCCTTTAAGCACTCTGTATCTTCCGATGTTATCAGTTCACTTGCGATCATCCTGCGCGAAGGGCTTTTTAAAATGGGAGTAAGCTCTGAATTTCGTGATTTTCTCCTGATCCCTCAGGGATATATTCAGGCTGTTTCCGCCTTGCGCCTGGGCAAAAAAAGTCAGAGCATGGCCTGGTGCTATCATTTTGATGCTTATCTTCTGGAATATATGCTTTCCCAGATCAGCCATCAGATCAGTCCCGAGCTTCTGGTCTCTTCACGGCTGGATGCACTGCAAAATTATGACCGAAAAAACAATACTGAGCTGTATCACACACTCAAGGTCTATCTGGAGCATGAACGCAATTCTCTTCAGACAGCCCGTGAGCTTTTTATACATAGAAGTTCCCTGACCTACCGTCTGGAGCGCATCCAGAAGCTCACAAAGGTTGATCTGGATAATCCGAAAGACCGGCTTCTTCTGCAGCTCTGCTTTCTTCTGCAGGAAAAGGACCAGACTGTCACCTGACAACCTGGTCCTTTTTTCTGTTTATATCTGTAAAAACTCCAATCCGAAATAATGTTCCATCCATAGCCTGATGGTTTCTTCCGAATCGCTTATTTTCGTTTCAATGGATCCATCTTCCTTCTGGATCGTAAGAACATCCCCGGTCAGCGCAACACTTCCTTCCGGTCTGCAGATGCTCACTACTCTTTTTCTGGTAAATAATACATCTGGAGATTTTGCACAATAGAAATTCAGCAGTTCAAAATCTGCTTCTACTGTAGGAGTCTGTGAAAATCTGAGTATTGGCAGATATTTTTCTTCTTTCCTTCGTTCAACAAGTATCTCTCCGTTTGTATTTCCCGGCTTCATGTTAACACGGTACCATCCGTTTTTTTCTCTGTGGATACCATCCTTCATAAGAACCGGCTTCTTGGGACCGGGACCTCCGTATCCTACATCACAGTAATAGCTTCCTTCCTCAAAAATAACAAGGGTTGCCCGGTGCAGGACCGGCGGAAGCTCTTCCCGGTTCCACAATATCCTTACCGCCACAGGGATCACACGGAAATCCAAAGCTTTCAGAAGCTCATAAAACAATTTATTCAGCTCAAAGCAATATCCGCCTCGTTTTCTGACAATGATCTTCTCATAAATATCTTCCGACCTCAGAGAAGGAATCCTTCCCTCGTCAAAAACTTCCAGATTTTCAAAGGGAATACTGCAAAGATGAAGGTCCATTATCTTTTCCAGACATTTTTTATCTGTTCTTAATTCACCCTCATATCCGATCCTGTTCAGATATGCCTCCCGTTCTCTGTCATTCATTTTTTCACTCCTGTTCTATTCAAGAAGATAACAGCTGGTATAGGCGATCGTACAGGGACCATAATAGTATTCCAGACCATTTGCCTGGCATACCTGTGTTACCAGCATTCCATAGGCTTCCATCGAAGAAAATGCCTGTTCGGGGAAACGGCATGGAGCATCCGGATATGTACACGTTTTACATTTTGTACAGCACCCGGCCCCTATGGGGAGCATACCCGGCCATCTTTCTCTGAGCACTTTTTCAAATTCATAAAAATTCTGTTTATGAACCGCTTCGGTCTCCATCATCGTCTCTCCGTCCAAAGGATCCTCCAGTTTCCCCACTGTCTGGACAATAATGCCTTCCCTGTACTTTTCTATCTTTTTTCTGCATACTTCAAGATCTCCGCATCCGGGAGGACAGCTCCAGCGTTTTGCATACATATGGCAGGTATTATTTTTGCACATTTCCCTTACCTCCGGCATAAGCTGGATCGAATCGCTCTTCAGAAGTGCTACATAAGAAAATCCTGCCTTTTTTCCCATCTCTTCCATTTCTTTTATATTAAGCATATCCATTCTCCTCGCATTACGGAAAGCATAAGCCATCCACAAAACAGTCCTGGAACTCCGGCGAAGCTGCCAGCTCCACAAAATCCATATTTTTGACAGTCCGATCCATTTCTTTTCTTTCCTCTTCATTCAGAAGCGCGATCCTGGCACCTTCTCCGGCTGCATTTCCCACCGGCTGTATCCTGGGCAGCAGCTCAGCCGGGAACATCCCGATCGCTGCCGCACTTTCCGGATTCATGTAATTGCCGAATGCACCGGCAAGATAGACCTGTTTAATATCCTTTTCCGTGATCTCCAGTCTTTCCATAAGAAGAAAAATTCCCGCTGCGATAGCCGCTTTTGCCAGCTGCACCTCTCCGATATCCTTCTGTGTCAGATAAACGCCCCTGTCATTTCCCGACTTTTCCGGAGGTACCAGCACAAACACTCCTGCCTTTTCCTGGCCACTTTCCAGATGACCACTTTCATCAATAAAACCAGCCAGGTACAGCTGTGCCACAAGATCGATCAGACCTGAACCGCATAAGCCTGCCGGAGCCTTATTTCCTATAGTCGTGTATTCCCATTTTCCATTTTTGTATACTACATGATCTACTGCTCCTGCTCCTCCACGCATCCCGCACTCGATCTTTGCACCTTCAAATGCCGGACCGGCAGCTGTTGAACAACAGGCTAATCTCGTTTTATTTCCGAGGACCATCTCCCCGTTCGTTCCAATATCGATCATAAGGCTGATCTCGTTCTGCTGATCCTGTCTGAGCGTCAAAATGCAGCCACAGGTATCTGCCCCTACATACCCGGCTATATCAGGCAGCATAAGCAGCTGCCCCTTTCTGTGGATATGGAGCCCATATTGCTCTGCATTCAGTGTAAGCCCCTGACTGATCGCCGGATTATACGGTGCATGGACCAGCGATGCCGGAGAAATCCCAAGAAAAAGATGATGCATGCAGGTATTTCCTACCACAGATACCTGACAGATATCTAATGTGCTTCTTCCTGCTTCCTCTGCCAGTTCCTGGAGCATTTCATCAACCGCATTCCGTATGCAGCCGGTCAGCTGCTCTACGCCATTCTCCAGAGCATGATCCGCCCGCATGATCACATCTGCGCCATACTGAGTCTGTGGGTTCATTCTGCTCTTGAGAGCCAGCTGCTTCCCGGTCAATGCATCCATAAGATAGCCGACCACCGTCGTTGTACCTATATCAAAAGCCGCAAAACAGATTTTTTTCTCTTCTCTGCTGATATCCAGGATCTCATTTCCTGCACAGATCACATACCATTCTTCTGCTTCTTTTCTGCAGCCGTAAAGCTTCGATGCAATTTCAGTATCAGGCAGAACAGGTTTTTCCACATCCAGCTGTTCTGTCAGCCGCTCCCATTCAGAGCGGTTGTCTCCTGTCTCCGGTTTCTTAAGAATCACTTTTTTCTGTTTCAGATCAGGCCTGAACGCAACCGGTCTCTGCATTCCTTCTGTAAGGATCTCCTCTTCCTGGCATCCGGACAATGTATCTACTTCAAGGTCACTGTGGATTTCCGTCTGACATGCAAGCACCATGTGATCTTCTATTTTAACACGACATTTCCCGCACTTTCCCCGGCCTCCGCAGGGTGCATCAGGAACCAGCTTTGCTTTTCTTTCCGCCTCAAGGATCCTGGTACCCGGTTCCACCAGGATCTCCTTTTCCTCCCTGATAAATTTTATTCGGTACATTTTCATCCCTCCGATGGTCACTGTAAAGCAAAAGCCGCTCTGCCGTCTATGCCATGCACAGACAATACAGAGCGGCCTGTTTTATTTTCCCTTATGCTGCCAAAGCTTTTGCAAGAACTGCTGCGCTTGCTGCATCTTCTGAATATCCATCTGCGCCGATCTCATCTGCAAATTCCTTCGTGATCGGTGCTCCTCCAACCATGATCTTAACATTGCTTCTGAAATCTTCCGCATTAAGTGCTGCAACTGTATCCTTCAGAGCCGGCATTGTAGTTGTGAGCAGCGCTGAAAGTGCAATTACCTTAACATCCGGATTTTCTTTGTAACATTCAATAACCTTCGATGCAGGTACATCAACACCGAGATCAATAACTTCAAAGCCGGCACTTTCGATCATCATTGCAACAAGATTCTTTCCGATATCATGAAGATCTCCTGCTACAGTAGCGATGATAAGTTTTCCCATACTTCCTGTAGCGCCGGATGCAAGATGTGGTTTCAGAACCTCAACACCCTTTTTCATTGCACGGGCTGCTACTAGCATTTCCGGAACAAAGATTTCTCCGTTCTTAAATCTTTCACCTACAACAGCCATTGCATCGATCATGCTGTTAAGAATCTCTGTTGCCTCACAGCCTTCATCAAGAGCTGACTGTACAGCTGCACCTACAAGTTTTGCTTTTCCTTTTTCTACCAATTCTGCTACTTCTGTGATTTTTGACATAATCAAACACCTCCGCTTTTTATTTTTTATCCGCATTCCGCATATGCGTTTTATTTATTTTTTTACAGGTCCGATCAGACCTTCTCTGTATGCTCCGATGTATTCCATACAGTAATCATCCAGGCCAAGCAATGCCTCTGTTGCATATACAAGTCCAAGCATATCTCTGTTTGTAGGATCCATGATCGCACTGTCAAGGCCGGCATTCATTGCAAGTACCACAAATCCGAAATTGATAAGCTTACGTACCGGCAGATTGAAGGAAATGTTGCTGATCGCCGCTGTAATGTGAATCATCGGATACTGTTTACGAACACTTGAAATTACTTCTACATTCATAGCAATGCCATCTTCAGATGTACAGAGCATCTCAACCAATGGATCGATATGGATACGGTCCGGTGAAATTCCGTACTCTTTCGCTTTTGCCATGATCTTGTCAAATACCTTCAGTCTGTCTTCCGCACTTTTAGGGATACCTGTATCATCGCTTAAAAGTGCGATAACCTGCCACCCTTTGTTTTCAGGCTGTGCCATGAGAGGAAAAATCTTATCGATCTTATCTCCTTCACCGGATACAGAGTTAAAAATACCAGGTTTTCTGCAGAATTTGTAAGCTTCTGTAAGAACATCTGCGCTGGGACTGTCTACGGAAATCGGAAGATCTGTCACTTCCTGAATACAGTCGATCATCCATTTCAAGGTTTCTACTTCTTCTGCTTCCGGAACAGATGCGCAACAATCGATATAACTTGCTCCTGAGTTTGCCTGAGCAAGTGCCCGCTGCTTGATGAATTCTGCATCTCTGTTTGCGATCGCCTCCGCCACAGAGGGGATGGATCCATTGATTTTTTCACCTATGATTATCATATTATTTATCCTCCCGTTAACATATTCTGGCCTGCATCAAGAATTGTTACTGTTCATTCCGTTCTCAGTAACACGCTTCGCAGAATATTACCAATGAACAGTAACCAGGAATTCTTATTTCAGTTCCATGTCTTTTATATAATGATTGTATCAAAATAAATGCAAAAAACCAGCCGCATTTCATACCATAAACATTGCATTTATTCCTACATTTTGTAGGAATGTTTTTCAGTGTTAAAGTCCGCTTGAAACAGCCAACCTAAGACCAGCAGAAACAACCAATCTGAGTCCAACAGAAAAAGCCACTCCGAGTCCAATTAGAAAAGCCATTACCATATTAATTCATGTTTTCTTCCTACTACACTATGAGTTGGAAACACTATAATACAGAAACTAAGAAAATCGAGGTTGTAAGAACTCTTGTCGGTGACATGGAGCAATTCGGGGCAATCGTTATGGAAGAAGATACATGGAATGTAATCTTGCAGGTCTCAGAACGTGTGCCATGGAGCAGACAGTCACGCATGAACACATTCGTTGATGATCTTCTTTTGATACTGGAACGCAGAGAAAACGAAACCGGAGATCCTTTTATCAGCAGACCATACGATTATATTATTCACATTGCACTTGATCCTGACGCTCAGAAAGATACTGCTCTTATCAGTGTTCAGAGAAAAAGCACCTATGAGTTTGTATGCAAAGATATCAACATCCCATTGAAAGAATTATAATCTTCTCTCCTGCTGCCGGGTTCACTCTCTGGCAGCAGGATTTCCAAGGCAATAGAATCTATCAGAAAGGCGGTATCAATTATGAGGAACTACATACTTGCGGAAAACAGACCTTATACAGCTTGTCCCATCTGGAAAAAAGATCTCAGAAAGCTGATGATTGATTTCTGTATACCGGAGCCAACCATTGACCAGATCATTTCTCAGGCTGAACAGGAAGCGAAGCCAACAGAAACAGCTCGACAGGTTTATAACCGTGCATGGCATAAATTCCGTAAACATCTGCTGACAAATTAGTAGTAAAAGTAAGGTAGTATGCAAAAAGTAGTAAAACCATTACCATTTCAGGCTCCAAGGCAGTCTTATTACAGTGTCATTTTAAGGGAGCCTTAAATTTACTACAGGAAGGGAACATCATGAACAGATATTTTGGTTACGCAAGAATCAGCACACCGCAACAAAACATTGAAAGGCAGATCAGGAATATCCTTGCTGCATATCCACAGTCTGAGATCATCCGAGAAGTTTTTACTGGAACGAAATTTCAGGGACGAAGAGAATTTGAAAAGCTCCTGAAGAAGCTCAACGCAGGTGATACCATTATCTTTGATTCTGTTTCCAGAATGTCCCGTGATGCAGAAGAAGGTTTTACCATGTATGAGGATCTTTTCAGCAAAGGAATTAATCTTGTATTCCTGAAGGAACCACACATAAACACTGAAACCTATAAAAGTGCGCTGCAAGGTGGCATCCCAACTACAGGGACCGACATTGACTGTATTCTGGAAGGGATCAATAAATATTTGCTCCTGCTTGCCAAAGAACAGATCTGACTTGCTTTTGAACAGTCAGAAAAAGAGATTCAGGATCTCAGGCAACGTACTAAAGAAGGAATGCAGACCGCAAGGCTTTCCGGTAAACAGATCGGACAGGCTTCCGGTTCAAAGCTTGTAACAAAGAAATCCATTGCAGCAAAAGAAATCATCCTGAAGCATAACAAAACGTTCGGCGGATCACTCAACGATCTGGAAACCATTACTCAGGCCGGGATCACAAGAAAGACGTTCTATAAATATAAGAAGGAACTGCTCTCTGAGATGATAGAGCAAACGGATCAACGTTGAATGTCAAAAAGAACACTAGCTATTTTTAGTGTGTTAAGTTTTTAACATAGCTGTGTGCTGACCCTCCTACAAAATTGATGCTTTTCTGAATAACAAAAGTTGGCGATTCCCTATAGAGAACAAGGGTTTACGCCAACTTTTTTATTATGTCTTTGATAAAATTCTGAATTGCTACAGGCTGCATATAGGATATTTCTGGATCATACTAATCCGTCCTGATCGTAGAAGGATAATGTGATCTGGTATGAAAAAGCTTGTATCTGGCAGCAGGAATTGTTTACAGTGAAGAATAATACTGTAATCTTCTGCTCAAATGATAGCTCAAAAAATTGGTTATCGTACTCATATTCTGTGGATGTATGCATATGAACATCTACTCATGTGTTAAGAGTTTGTCAATCTCACTAATCCGCCACCAACCAAGCACATCTCATTCCGCTCACCTGCCCCATCCAACTCGGCCCCGATTTAACAATATTCATCTCGGATTCTTCTATCTTCCAGTCCTCAGATTTTACTCCAACCGTCCTATCCTATCCGTCCTCTCACCATCACAGCCCGTCCCGGCTCCACCGCAGCTCCATCTCACACTCAGTACAGCTATTTCTCCTATATCTTCTCTGCACTTTCTACAGATCTGACCTTCTTTTCATCCTCTCTGAATCGACCTTACCGGAGCAACAACGGCTGTACGATAACTTAAGCTTAATACAACCTGCTGCCGTTTGCTCTTTCCGGTGATTTTCGGGGCGATTCAGTTCAATTCCTGTAACAGAATTTTACATCACTCAGAACGAATAAACTGAGTATTTCTACGGATTTTCCGATAGATTGCATGATAGGAATTTTGAATGTGATAATCGAAATTTTTCAGTAAATTATTTAGTTTTACGACATTGGAATTATCAAATTATATTAATTATTATGTAATTATCGCATTCTGAGTATGGTCTATATACTCCTCATTTATATATTCAAAATCCTCTTCCCACTTTTTAACCGCATAACACATATTAGAATTATTTTTCCTACTGTTAATAAGCCACTGTAAAAAATTTAATGTCTGCAAAACCGTTACAATTTTTCTATTAATAAGAAATTTCAGTATATTATGCCTAGCCTGGCTTGACATTCCCTCATTTGCATCAACTGTATAACCGCATATTTTAAATATAGATTCTATGCTCAAATGAGAAAATGCATTATTTGTATCATTTTTCCGAAGTCTATTATGTATCTTACAAAGGAGCTGGCCTTTCATACACAACGCCTTATATTCGTAATCATATATAAAATATACATTACATTTGGAGCAATATACTACAGGCACAATTTGTTTTTTTATTTCTCCTGTTTTCCGTATCATTATAAAAAATATACCATTTATAATTTTAGTTTCATGCTCCGGGTTATCACATTTTTTCACAGCTGATTTAACAATGATATCTTTAAAATCAAGAATTTTATAATCATTAATAGATATTTCAGAGATGACTTCATTTGTCTGCATTCTATGTTCAACATTTCTAATAATTTCTGATTTATATTTATATTCAACAAATTTTTTGTACTTCATTTCTCTGTTGAAATAGTTTGCAACACATCCAGAGTCACCGTCATATAAACAAATTTCTATATGAGGTATTGAGCATTTCATACTATGAAATGCCATAAACACGCTCCCATTATTTGTATGTAATGTTTTAAGCTGACCTGGGCGAAAATTCACCGATAAATTGTAACAAAATGTAAGCGTTTTTTCGTTAAAATATTTTGAAAATATATATGTAACACACAAATCTCCTCTAAACAATATCCCATCATCATATTCAAATATAAATTCTATTGCATTATTTAAATGATAAAACTCACCTTTGTCTTCATCCATCCAAAAATCTTCTTTTACACTCTCTAACAATTTAATTAATCTTTCAGTGTAATTAAGTGGAGCAAAAATTTCCTCAATAGGTATATTAAAACAGGAAGTCAATACATTTATATCTACTTCCATAGTAGATCCGATTAATTTATTAAACGGTTGATTTTTTCCATATTTTAAAGGAATATGTAGTTCTTCACTTACTTCTTGGTACGCCTTCCATTCCGTTTCTATTAATTTATAATATATTTCACGGAAATCAATCCCATGTTCCCAACAATACAAATACACATTTCCCCATATATGATTATACATATATCCCCCTCACTTCTTGATATACTTATTAATGATCCTCTTCTCCAATGTTTTTCCAGAGTCCCGGTACCATGGCAAGATTACTCCACAATATTCCTGCACTCTCATGGAGTATATCTCTCCACATATCATAAACACAATCAATCCAATTGCAGTAATCAGTCCTCCGTTGGCCACCAGGCATAATAGCAGGCAAGGCACAACCCAATACCAATTATACGAGAAATGGCACCATCTAACCAACCACTCTTCACTCATCATATCAAAACGTCTAATCTCATCCTGAGATAAAGAAGTCTTAGGAGGATTTGCAGCTGCCTTGCGTCTCATTAATTCAGCATAACCAACCGTTGGTTCGTCCGGGCTGGTATATTTCTTAACATCCTCCTGCATCTGCTTTATTCTGCGTTCTTCCTCTTCTTTCTTCCTTCGCAAACTAGGACTGTTCCTATATTTAAACTCCTCATACGTGTTTCTTATTAACTGTTCCATCTGTGGAGGAGTTCCTGATTTAGTACAAATTTGATTATAAATATACTTCATCTCTTCAAGCTCTATATATGCTTTAGGGACACTATAACGTTCGTAATAACTTTTCATACTTTCTGTTTGACGTTTTGCTCCTTTTACAGCATCTTTTACATATCGCACATAGTTTTCGTAATGTTCTTTATTTGTTATTATATGATCTCCGAACTGAGCAATACATTTACACTTTGCATTTGCCTCTTCAGGAGTAAAATTATTAACAATATCCTCACACTTTTTAATAAGATCATCCGTAGAATCTGCATACTCCTTATAATTCTGCGCGTCTTTAAAACTCATAATCATAAGTGTTTATCTCCTTCCTTTTGTATTAGTAGTCCTGTATGTGCTTTCTGATTTTAATTTCAAAAATATTCTGAATTTATTTTTTGGTGTAAAAAAAAGATACACTATACCTGTGTATCAAACAATCACTTTATTTTTACTTTTGCTTACCTTAGCAAGCGGTGTTCTTCTATATGACATGGCATAATAATTCTCAACGTGGCATATCCCGCATGGCATATACACTACCTTCTCAACGAGCGCAAAGAAGGAATATACATTTACTAATTATTTTCCAAGACTTTGTAAGGTACGCTTACAGCACATTTCTTCTGTAATCGTTTTAACCATAGCACCGTTAGTTGAAGTTGTAAAGAAAATTTATATATTTCAGCAATTAGTCTAAAAACGGATCGTAATTTTCGGTAATTATTACCAGATATCAGTATTGATATTTTTAGTTCATTTTGTTCTATGAGATAAGATTTTATCCTCTTAGTCCTCAAAAAATTCCTCATAGTCTACAGCAAATAATTTCTGCAATGCTTTAAGATCACTGGCTTTTATGTTTCTTCTGCCCGATTCAATATTAGCAAGTGTACTTCTGGACATACTGCTTCCCATCAACTGTAACTGACCTACGACTTCAGCCTGTGTCATATTCTTTTTCATCCGTATGTTCTGGATATTTCTACCTATTGGAACGTCCTGTAAAATCCACTGCATAAGATATACTCCTGTGACTAATTAGTAACTTTTGTATTGAGTATATCTGGAAAACATGGTATTATTGTCACTAGATAGAAACAATCGTATTAGAGAGGAATATAGCATTATGGATATCATAGATCAGCTTTACAACTCACATGTAAGCGCAGACACACTGGACGCTCTGGACAAGTACCGTATACATAAGGATCAGGCTTTACATGGTTATCATGCTCTTAAAGAACAGCTTACAGACGCTCAGGCCGCTGCTCTGGATCAGGTCATGGATGAGAACCTTAATCTTTTAGCAGATGAGTTAGAGCAGAATTTCAGAAACGGCTTCTGTCTTGGAGTGAAGATGATGTGTGAAGTGTTTGGAAAAGATGTGTAAGTATGCCATAATTATAAAAAGCTGAGCCGTCGATTTGACGGTGCAGGTCAATGATTACACCAATCACCCCTTCTTCCACTTCCCAGTGTGAGCTCTTCAATCATCCAGAATTTGGAAATCTGCGCTGCATTAAGATTGATGGAGAGCCATGGTTCGTAGGAAAAGATGTAGCAACGGCGTTGGGATATAGCAACCATAGAGACGCATTGTCTAAAAAGGTTTATCCCGAAGATAAAATGGATGGGGTAGCAATTTGCGACTCCATCGGAAGACAGCAAAAACCAGTATTTATCAACGAATCCGGTCTCTACTCTCTCATCCTCAGCAGTAAACTTGAATCCGCAAAACGTTTCAAACACTGGGTAACATCTGAGGTATTGCCATGTATTAGAAAAACTGGGGGATCACAGAGAATTATCTTTACCTTGTACTTCTTTATTATCTGCAGTATTCTTATGATATCAAGCATTGAAGGAGGAAACACCAATGAAAAAGAAGTTCAAAAGTTCTCTTATCATTTTTCTGGCTGCTATTATGATCTTTTCTCTTCCGCTCTCAGCATCGGCAGCCACCAAGAGGGACGTAACAAAAACATACAGTAAATCTGTCACTAAACTGTTAAGAGGTTTTGATAGCTATTTCGGTTACTGCTGCGGTAAGAATCAATATTTCAAATTTGACGATTACGCCCGGACAACTATGGTTACTATGAGAACACGCGGATTATCAAATTATAAAATAGCATCTGCCAAGAAAAGACTTCAACCACAGCTGAAGCTCTACTTTAATACTTCTACTGTGAAGTTCAAGAAATTTACAAAATATGGTATTCCGAAAAATCCTTCTTACTTATTCTGCAATCAGAACGGTAAGATCGTTTATACTGGCGGTGACTGGGGCGAAGTTTCTCCACGAGGATTCGTTAAAAAAATTATAAAAACAGGTTCCAAAACATACGAAGTAACGTATAATCTTCATTTTTATGATTGGGTTACTAAAAAAACTTGCGGATATATGGGAACATATAAAGTATATCTCAGAAAAGCCAGCAACAAAAACGGCTTCGTTATTACTAACATTAAACAGACTACAAGCAAAAAAGTAAGATTCTAGTTTTTTCGCAGAGGGGCAGATTCCTAAATCGTGGATCTGCTCTTTTTTCGGCCTTGTAATTCGTCCTGTAAGACGTTTTTATTTTTCAAGCGAACAAATCCTCGTCTTAACGCTTTCAATCCCTTTACAGATCAAATACGTGCTCACAGGGCAGCTATATATGCAAGTCCCGGTGAAGATATGAATAATAGCTGCTTTCAAAATAAAAAGTAAAAAAAGGCTCATGACTTGTCCGCAAACTGTACCGCTACAGTCTCGACTTATCATGAGCCTTGAAATTCGTCTCTCATATACTACGACAGATGGGTTATTTGCTGAAAAGGTTCCATCGTATATGTAGGATTTTTTCTACGCCATTTTTTCTTGTTCTTTACGCCATTTTTACCCCATTTTTGTAAAAACTTACGTGAAATTACGGTAACTTACGTGAAGTTATTCGCCCTCGGACTTTTTTGTGTCAAATCCCGGGAAATGGCTCAACCATGCAGGTTTCATATTCCTTAAATTTCCCTGAAATCCGGTGTCCCGTACAGATCATACGGAGTACTCTGGTATACGTAATAATTCAACCAGTTCGTATACAGGTTGTTGGCATGGGCCCTCCAGGTGAGGAGTGGTTTGTTGTTTGGATCGTCATCTTTGTAATAGTTCTTCGGGATTTCAATAGGCAGACCCTTGGCAAGGTCTCTCTTATATTCGCCATCCAAAGTCACGCGGTCGTATTCCGGATGTCCCATAACAAAGATTTTACGTCCTCCCTCTGCCATTGCAAGGAACAGACCAGCCTCTTCGCTTTCCGCCAGGACCGTAAGGTCTTTGCATGCATGGATATCTGCAATAGGAACTTCTGTGTGTCTGGAATGCGGCGCAAGAAATACATCATCAAAGCCCCGGACCAGCGGGATCTTACGGTTCAGTACCCTGTGCTGGAAAAGTCCGAACATTTTCTTATCCAGAGGTTTTTTCTCCAGGCCATAAAAATGATAAAGACTGGCCTGCGCTGCCCAACAGAGAAAGATCGTGGAAGTCACATGCTTCTCAGTCCAATCCATGATCTCAGTCAGCTCATTCCAGTAATCCACTTCCTCAAAAGGCATCTGCTCTACCGGTGCTCCTGTGATGATCATTCCATCAAATTTACTTTTCTTTATATCGGTGAATGTTTCATAAAACTTGTTCAGATGGCTGAGAGATGTATTCTTGGCTTCATGGCTCTCCACAGCCATAAATGTCACATCCACCTGCAGCGGTGTATTGGAAAGAGAACGCAGAAGCTGCAACTCTGTTTCTTCTTTCAGCGGCATCAGATTCAGGATCAGAATCTGGATCGGACGGATATCCTGGTGCATGGCACGTTTTTCGTCCATTACAAATATATTTTCTCTCTCCAGGATCTCCTTTACCGGAAGATCCCCCTGTGTTTTGATTGGCATTGTTTGCCCTCCTTATATATGAAGCGTCTCTTATAAAGGAGCCGCTCGGCTTTTTTCTTCAGATAAAAAGTATCTCCAGTCTGTACGGCCTTTACTGCACTCCGGCAAGTTTCCGAAAATCTTCTTCTGAAAGGATCGGAATCCCCAGTTCTCTTGCCTTTTTGTTTTTGGATGAATTGGACTGGATGTCGTTATTGATCAGATAATTGGTCTTTTTGGTAACTGAACCGGTAACCTTGCCTCCCAGGGATTCGATCAGCTCTTTGGCCTCACTTCGATTTCCAAAGTGCACCAGACTTCCTGTGATCACAAAATTCATTCCTTCAAAGATCTGTTCCTGTTTGGGACTGTCCTCCTGAATATGAAGAAATCTCATCAGATGATCCAGGCGGCGATTATTATCCTCATCCCTAAAATAAGCTACCAGATTTCCGGCAATGACCGGCCCGATGGTATCAATATCACTGACCTCTTCCAGACTGGCATGACGTATCCTGTCCAGATCATTGTCAAAATGACGGCAGATCACCTTTGCATTAGCCAAACCGATATTTGCGATCCCAAGACTGTAGATCACCCTTGGAAGTGTAGTCTCTTTCGCCCGTTCCAGACTTTCCATAAGATTATCATAGGATTTCTGCCCAAAGCCTTCCATTTCCACGATCTCATCTTTATACCGGCTGATCTCAAAAATATCGCCAAAATCATGGATAAATCCCCTGGCAATAAATTTCTCCAGTGTTGCCTCGGAAAGTCCGTCGATATTCATGGCATCCCTGCTTGTAAAAAGGCCAAAGGATTTGATTTTCTTGGCCGGGCATCCCGGATTGACGCAGAAAAGACATTCCACATCGTTTTCTTTCTTCACTACCGTTTCCTGTCCGCAGGCCGGGCAGGTATGCGGGATCGGTGCATTACCGCTTCCGGTCAGATTTTCCGCAATCTGAGGAATGATCATATTTGCTTTGTATACACGAATGGTATCTCCGATCCCCAGCTTCAGTTCCTTCATGATACTGATGTTATGCACACTGGCCCTGCTCACTGTGGTTCCTTCCAGTTCCACCGGCTCAAAAATTGCTACCGGATTGATCAGTCCGGTCCTGGACGGGCTCCACTCAATCTCCAGAAGTCTCGTATCACGCATCTCATCGGCCCATTTAAATGCCATGGCGTTCCTTGGAAACTTGGCCGTAGTTCCCAGAGATTCTCCGTAAGCAATATCATCATACAATGCCACAAGCCCATCTGACGGAAAATCATTGGTCGTAACTGCTTCCGCAAAGTAATCCATCGCTTCATCCAGAGTTTCCGCTGTAACTTTTCGATATTCCACAACCTCGAAGCCCTGTTCATTCAGCCACCGGAACTGCATCTCCCTAGAATTCCGGAAATCCACGTCTTCCGCACTCACTAAAGAAAAAGCATAAAACCGTACGTTTCTCTTCGCTGTAATTTCGTTATTCAGCTGGCGGACAGAACCACTGCAGAGATTTCTGGGATTTTTGTATTTGGCATCTGCATCTCCGATGGTTTCGTTGATCTTTTCAAAATCCGAATAGGTAATGATGGCTTCTCCGCGAAGTACCAGTCTCCCTTTAAAAGAAATTTTCAGAGGTATGTTCTTAAATACTCTGGCATTATTGGTAATAACCTCTCCCACAATACCATTTCCTCTGGTAACTGCCTTTATAAGCTCTCCGTTTTCATAGGTAAGCACGATCGTTAAGCCATCCAGCTTCCAGGATAAAAGTGTAGGATGTTCCCCGATAAACTCTCTCAAAGCTTCTCTCTCTTTGGTCTTATCCAGAGACAGCATCGGTCTCTCATGTTCCTCCTTTGGGAGCTGCTCCACTGCCTCATATCCTACATTAACGGTTGGACTGTCTGCCAGAACGATCCCTGTTTCTTTCTCCAGTGCGCTCAGAGTGTCGTACAGGGCGTCGTACTCCACGTTGGACATGATCTCTCTGTCTTCCTGATAATAGGCCCTGGACGCTTCCCGGAGCTTTTCTCCCAGCTCTTTCATTTTTTTTATGGATGATTCGTTCATGGCTTTCTCCCGTCCTTTTTTCTGATTTTTCGGAGGAAAGCATCTCCTCCAGTTCTTTTCGTTCTTCCGGCCGGATCTCACGATATTTCCCCTCTTCCAGGCCATCAATATACAGATTCATGATCCGAACACGTTTCAGTGTTACGACTTTATATCCGAAATATTCACACATACGACGGATCTGGCGGTTCAGACCCTGGGTAAGGATGATACGAAAACTGTTTTTCCCTGTTTTTGTAACCTTGCAGGGACGTGTGACCGTATCAAGGATCGGCACTCCGCCGCCCATACCACGGATAAATTCTTCTGTCACCGGTTTATTCACGGTCACTTGATATTCCTTTTCATGGTAGTTCCCCGCCTTCATGATACGGTTCACCAGATCTCCTTCATTGGTAAGGAGAAGCAGTCCTTCGGAATCTTTATCCAGCCGTCCTATGGGATAGATCCGCACCGGATAATCCAGATATTCTGTTACTGTCATCTCATTCCGCTGCTGCTTGGTGCTGCAGACAATCCCTTTTGGTTTATGAAAAAGAAGCAGGATCTTTTTTTCCTGTTTTTTTACAGGCTTTCCGTCAATACAGATCTCCGCATCCGGAAGGATCTTCATTCCTGTGGAAACCAGTTCTCCATTAGCAGTAACTCTCCCCGCTTCTGTCAGTCGGTCTGCCTCTCTTCTTGAGCAGACTCCTATATCGCTTAAATATTTATTGATTCTGATTTTTTCGTCCATTGTTCTATTATATATTTTTTCTCATGCGTTCGCAACCGGTTATTTTTCTTGTATTTTCTTGCTCATTATTGTATGATAAACAGAAATATACTTAAATATCAGGAGGAAAAACATGTCAGAGCATACTCCACGTATGAACCGGCTGCTGATCTTTGTCGCTGTTTTCCTGTGTCTGATCTGCGGTATTCTCTTTACCCAGTCATCGGCCGGTCCTTTTGAAAGCAGCAGTACTTCCGTAGTTTCCATAAATACCAGCGATATTTCGACTATTGAACCAAGTTCAGATCGCGATCACCATACAGATGCATCGATATCTTCCGGCGCTCCCTCACCTTCCGCCACACCGTCTCCTGTTCCCACAGAGATTCCCGAAACAGAAAAGGTTTCGCCGGAGGCAGAAAACGGAGTCTGGACACCGGATGGCACCAACTGGAAATTTATGGTTGACGGAACCGCCTATACCGGATGGCTTACCGACACAGATGGTCATCGATATTATTTCAATAAGGACGGAATCATGCAGACCGGCTGGATCACCCTAGGCAAAAAACGTTATTATCTGGACGAAGACGGAATCATGCAGACCGGAACCATCACCGTAAATGGAAAAAAATACACATTGGCAGCAGACGGTTCACTCAAAAAATGATCTTTCGTTATATCAGAGCAACAAAAATGCAGGTTCTTCCGGAACCTGCATTTTATTAACCCTTATTATTCTAACAGACCACTATAGACATAACCGGTCTGTCCATCATAATCAACCTGTATCCAGTCGCCTTCCTGCCCTTTCTTTTCAACTTCCGTTCCTGCAGAAAAACCACCGATAACCTCACCCTCTGAATCTGCGGAAGCACGAACATTACAATCCTCTGTAACTGTAAGCATTGTTCCTGCATCTGCGGAAGCACTGGCATCTTCACCAAGGCCCTGAAGAAATTCTGCCAGAGAGGGATCACTCTCCTGCGCAGCTTCATAGTCCGTTTTTACCTTTGTGATAAGCTCCTGCACATCCTTCTCAGATTCCAGTTTTTTCACATAAGCACTGATATCTGCATCGTCATCAGCACCACCTTTGATCTTCAGATTGCCGTCACTGCCCGTCTCCACATAAAACTGGCTCAGTGCCGGAACCGGAGTCTCAATTCCAGTACAGATATAATTAAAGACTACATAAACGACATACGAATCGTCCGTCAGTCCCTTCTTAGCGTAAACATTCTGTACCTCATACCCATCAATATAATCCCTTGAATTAATCTGCGACTCGTCAGCCGGCGTAAATCCGTCCTCAATCGTCTTAAGTGTTGCAATGTCTTTTTCCCCAAAAGCTTTATAATAGCTCTGAATCAGCTCGGTTACTTCCGTGCTGGCTTTTTCCATGGTTGTCTCCGCATCCGTATCTGCCGCGGAACTGGCGTCTTTCTTCTCGTCTGTCTCCCCATCATTTGCCGGAGAAGAAGGATCA
>OLNU01000627.1_pt1 | contig 31817 bp, 28 predicted proteins | sample 1672241 | NCBI WGS metagenome assembly OLNU01 (sample SAMEA3136663, study PRJEB25190) | human gut metagenome | biome: human gut; feature: human-associated habitat; material: faeces | place: Austria | collected 2013 | reverse complement strand
GGTGAGGAAAGTCCGGGCTTCACAGGGCAGGATGCCGGATAACGTCCGGTGGAGGTGACTCCAAGGCCAGTGCAACAGAAATGTACCGCGTTTGGAGCTACGAGCATGGCGTGTGGCTCATTGCAAACGTAAGGGTGGAAGGGCAGTGTAAGAGACTACCGCCCTGCTGGTAACAGCAGGGGCACATGTAAACCCCATCCGAAGCAAGACCGGATAAAGACAATGTGGCGGCCCGTCACGTCTTAGGTAGGTTGCTTGATCTCACCGGTAACGGTGGGGCTAGATAGATGATTACTCAACGACATAACCCGGCTTATCGTCTTGCTTGTTGAAAAGTAAATAAAGAAGAGTCGTGGTGTAACCTTGAAGGGTTACACCACTTTTGTTTATAGAAATTAGAATAGAAATTATGCTCTAAATATGCTATAATCCAAGCAAAGCATTATATTTCTATATTCTAAGCGCATGGCGCATCCATTATCTAAAGAAATCAGTTGAAATCTCAATGCTTGCCAAAATGCGATCTACATGTCTATGCACAATGATATTTCATTTTTGATTGATTCCAGATTGTCACTTTATGAACATCAATCTACATATAGCCCGAATCTTCCGTTGAGATTTTTGTTTTATGTATCTGATTTATATTCTGACCTTACAAAAGATGCTAACTTGTATGGAACCAAGCGGGTAAAGAAGAACGCTATGCGCTAGATCTGGAAGCGGTGCTGATTAATATTAATCCCGGACATAATGAGGAACTTATGGGGATGTGTAAAACTTTAAGAGACTATTCGGAGTATACAGAAAGAGTGCGAAAATATGCGGAAGAAGAATCGATAGATAAAGCAGTTGAGCGTGCAATTACAGAATGTATAAAAGAAGGGATTTTGTCGGAGTTCTTGAGTAAAAACAGGGCGGAGGCGAAGAAAATGAGTATTTATGAATATGATGAAGAAAAGCATATGAGGCAGGAGAGAGAGGCATCTCTGGAAGTTGGAATGGAATGTGGAAGACAGATTGGAATCAAAGCTTTGATTCGGGATAATCAAGAAGGCGGAAAGACGAAAGAAGAGATTATCAAAAAGCTTGTAAAATATTTTGAACTTACAGAGGAAGAAGCTGAGGTGTACTGTGAAAAGTATGAGGAATGCAGTTAGGATAATATGGGAAATATAAACGATTTTATTATATTGGTGGTGATTAGACAGAGAGTGCAAGAGCGCGCTCTCTTTTTGTGTGAAAATCTGAATAATATCTATGGGGAGTTTCCCACTTCCGTGGATATGAAAGAACCAAAGGAAACTGAGAATGCAAGAAGAGAGTGTTTGTGGATTTGTTTTATGAAAGTGAGGAAAACCGTTTGTGTTTAACAGTAATGTCGGAAGTGCAGGTGGTGAAGAATTATGGTCCTATATGGGATAAGTATTTATGTGGTAATTTATTGTAAATTCAATAAAACTCTTGTCCCAAAAGCTGATTAATGTTATATTCTAAATTGGAATTCTTTGTGAAGTAGTATAATTGATAAGGGTATTATTTAAGGAGGAGTGCATTATGAAGAAGAGTATTGTTATGTTGCTTTTAACTATTACGGTATTAAGTCTTTCCGCGTGTGCAAGTGGAAAAGAAACGGACGAAAAAGAGAATGTAAAACAGGAAGCTGTTGATGAAAATGCTAAAGATAAAGAAGAGATGAATGAGCATGTAAATGAAGAAGAGAAAAAAGATGATATAGATAATGAAGAAGATAATGTGATAGAAGATACTAAGAAAATATCTGTCAATGTATATAGATTTAATCCAGATGATGAAACATTCGTGGTTGAAACAAAGGAATGCGACGAACTAAGTGAACAAAATATATGGTCTTTATTAAAAGAAACAACATCTATTCCGGCAGATAGTCATGTGAATTTTTTCAAAATGAATGGGGATCAGCTGGAATTAGATGTAGATCATGCGTTTGGAGAAAAATTGAGAAGCTATGGAACAAGTGGCGAAGACGCGTTAATGGGTTGCGTTGTTAATACATATCTCGATGTATACCAATGTAGCAGTATTAAGATTACGGAAGAGGGAGGAGCGCTATGCTCTGGACATAGAGAGTACACAGAGTATTTGAGTAAGTATTAAAAGACTAATAATAAAGGATTAACAGGAAGGAAGTTAAAACGAATGAAGAAATTATTATCGAGATGGATAGCAGCTATTATGGTTAGTGTAATGGTTATATCCTCGGGAGTAACCGGAACAGTGCAGGCAGAAGAAAATCATGTGGAGACTACAGAAGAAAAGCTTCAAACAGATACAGAAAAGAATAACTCAGAAATCGAGGGCGATTTATCTGTAGGAGATGATGCGACTTCTCAGAAAGAAGATGATTCTATGACAGAAGAAAATAGTGTTACAGAATCGGAGGTAATAAAAGAGGGGGCTGTAAATGAAGAAAATGTGGGTAAAAACCCTGAAAGTACAGAGGTTTCAGAAGAGACAGAACCAGAAGAGTCAGAAGAAATAGAGATGGCACTTAATTATTTGTATATTAATGAAGCAGAGCAACAAGAAGGTGAGCAGCAGAGCATTGTTTTGTCTTGGGGAAATGAAAATACCCAAGTAAACAATATTAGTCTGACTCTGGAAAATGAAAATGGAGAACAGACTATTCTTGAAGCGACTAAAAAAAGCGATGAGTTGTACTTATATGAACACATTTTTTCTCAAGGGGTTTATCATGTCTCAAATGTACATGTAGCTACCGACGAATCTGAAAAAGATTTTACAGCTGAAGAATTAGAAATTGATGCATATTTTGGAGTGGGTAAAACGCCAAATGAGTCTGCTAAGAGTTCATACATAGAAATGGAAAGCGTTGAAGAAGGTGAGGATAGTGCAAATACAGCAGCGTCAGTAGAGACATCAGTAGTCAGTATTGGTGAAAATGGTGAAGAGACAGCCGAGGCAAGTATCGGAGCCGCATTGGAAGCACAGGGCGTGACAGCAAGGTCCGGAAAAGCGCGTTCAGCAAGAGCAAAGAATGTTGTTGTTGTATTGGATCCTGGTCATGATTCCAAACATGCCGGTGCATATGGAAACGGTGTGCATGAAGAGGTTGCAACTCTAAAAATTGCGAAATATTGTAAAGAAGAATTAGAACAATATGGTGGAATTACGGTGTATATGACAAGAGAAAGCGCTGCTTGTCCGTTCCCGAATTCGAAGGATAATATAGATGATATTAAACAACGTACTGCATGGGCTAAAACTAAAGGGGCAGATGTATTTGTTAGTTTTCATTTGAACTCCAATAATAGTTCTAGTCCCAATGGAGCAGAAGTATATTATCCGAAAACAAGCAGCGGAGGAGCTGCACTGGCGCAAAAAATACAAGGTGAGTTGGTTGCGTTGGGGCTTAAAAATCGAGGAACTAAAGCGAATGAAACACTGGCTGTTATTAATTCTTCTATGAGGAATGGGTTCCCAGGAGTACTTATTGAACATGCCTTTGTTTCCAATAGTTCAGATGCTAATAATTATCTGAATTCAGATGCGAAATTAAAGAAATTAGGAGTCGCTGATGCAAAAGGAATTGCAAGTTATTTTGGATTGAGTAAAGGTAAATGGGTACAGGATAGCAAAGGCTGGAAATATGAGGTAAATGGAAAATACGTGATAAGTCAGTGGATGACGATAGGGGGAGAAAAATATTATTTTGATGCTGAGGGTTATCGTGTAATAGGTTGGCAGACGATAAGAAGTCAGAAGTATTATTTTATGCCGGATGGTCATATGCATATGGGCTGGTTATCGTTTGGAGATACATATTACTATATGATGCCAGATGGTCATATGCATACAGGTTGGCTGTCTTTTGGAAATACTTATTATTATATGAATCAAGACGGAATGCGAGTGACGGGTTGGCAGACAATAGCGGGTCAGAAATACTATTTTATGCCGGATGGTCATAGACATACAGGCTGGTTGTCGTTTGGAGATACATATTACTATATGATGCCGGATGGTCATATGCATACAGGCTGGTTATCGTTTGGAGATACTTATTATTATTTGAATAAAGAAGGGGTTCGTCAGACGGGGTGGCAGATAATAGATGGAAAAGAATATCGTTTTGATGGTAGTGGGGTTTGTACTGCAATAAAGAATGGTTGGGGAATATTAGGAACAAGAAAGTATTATTTTAGAGATGGAGAAATGCAGATAGGTTGGCAGACGATAGAAGGTCAGAAATATTATTTTATGCCAGATGGTCATATGCATACAGGCTGGTTGTCGTTTGGAAATACGTATTATTATTTTATGCCAGATGGTCATATGCATACAGGCTGGCTGTCGTTCGGAAGTACATACTATTACTTGGACAAAGACGGAGTGCGAGTGACTGGCTGGCGGACAATAGATGGTGTGGAATATTACTTTGATGAAAACGGAGTGCGTACAGAAAATATAAAGAAGAATGGTTGGGTAATATCTGGAACAAAGAAATATTATTATAAAAACGGTGAGATGCAAAAAGGTTGGCAGACAATAGAAGGGAAGAAATATTATTTTTTGCAAGATGGTAGCATGCATATGGGTTGGCTGTCGTTTGGAAGTACGTATTATTATTTGTTGCAAGATGGCCATATGCATACAGGCTGGCTGTCGTTCGGAAGTACATACTATTACTTGGACAAAGACGGAGTGCGAGTGACTGGCTGGCAGATAATAGAAGGGGAAAAATATTATTTTTTAACTGATGGCAAGAGGCATACGGGTTGGCTGTCGTTTGGAAATACGTATTATTATTTGCTGCAAGATGGCCGCATGCATACGGGTTGGCTGTCGTTCGGAAATACATACTATTACTTAGACAAAGACGGAGTGCGAGTGACCGGTTGGCGGACAATAGATGGGAAAGATTATTATTTCGATTCAAATGGTGTGCGTAAAGATGGCTATCCGATAGAAGGGAAGTCAGAAGTAACAATACCACAGATGATAAAAATGTATAAGAAGCAAAATAAAATGTATCCTTCTCAAGCATTAGCTAAGGGAGGAGCACCAACTATAGAAGATTTTGTGAATATTGTTTGTCAGGAAGCAAGTGCAGAAGGGATTAAAGCGGAAGTTGTATTTTGCCAAAGCATGCTGGAAACAGGATGGTTACAGTTTGGTGGAGATGTGAAAGTTGAACAATTTAATTTTGCGGGATTAGGAGCCACAGGTGGTGGTGTTGCGGGAGCGGATTTTTCGTCATATGGGAAAGATGGTGTTAGAATAGGAATCCGGGCACAAGTACAGCATTTGAAATGCTATGCGAATAAAGAACCGTTAATTAATCCATGCGTCGATCCAAGATGGGGAGAATGGTTGCGCGGTAAGGCTCCATATGTTGAATGGCTTGGAATTAAAGAAAATCCTTATGGCACAGGTTGGGCAGCAGGAGTAGGTTATGGTAATAATATAGTGAAACTAATTAAATCAACAAAAGAACTTTAAACAACATTAAAGTGAAAAGAGGTTGTGTTCAAGGAAAAGAGCTTTGAATATAACCTCTTTTTTCTTGAAATATATCTAAGAAAAGAGTATGCTATAAATAAAGTAAATGATAAATAGTCGGTACCATGCCACTTGTTAGTTTTTGTGAGATAATTACTCTAAAAAATCTAAGGTTTTTTAGGGAGGAACATCTTATGGATAAAATTACTCACAAAGTCCGCTGCGAACAATGGGCTAACATAATAAAAGAATGCCTGGCTAGTGGAATGAATAAAACTGCCTAGTGCAGAGAACATGGTATTTCTGACAAGTCATTCTTTTACTGGCAACGCCGGCTTCGTGAAGAAGCTTATATTTCTACAGTAGAATCTTCTTCACTTCCAGCAGTAAGTGTACCGGCAGAGCCGTCGGTTGATTTCGTCGAATTAAGATTACCTGAACAATCCGCCGTATCATCATCTGCATTCAGACCAGATGTGATCATTCGAAAGGACTCCTTTTCGCTGGAGATTTCAAACACTGCTTCTGCGGAACTGCTAAGTAGGATCGGAGGCCTCTTACATGCTGAATGATGCAACCGGTTTTGACAAGATTTTTATCGCAACAGGATACACCGACTTAAGGCGTGGAATTGATGGTCTGGCATCCACTATTAAATATCAATTCGAGCTGGATCCCTTTCAGAAAAACATCCTGTTTCTCTTCTGTGGTAAACGTACCGACCGAATCAAAGGGCTGGTTTGGGAAGGAGATGGGTTCCTGCTTCTTTACAAACGATTAAATGTTGGCGGATTCAGTTGGCCTCGTACGAAGGAAGAGGCCATGGAAGTTACTCCCAAACAATACCGTATGCTGATGCAGGGATTAGAAATCGTTGCCAGGCGTCCGATTGGAGAACTGACAGATCCTCCAAAAACAATGTGATTGTGCAATACGTAGAAGATAAAATTTCTGTTTTTTACACTTAAAAACGATACAAAATATATTTTTATTAGTTATCCACAAAAGCGTTTTCTGCTTAAGTAATTCTTTTCACGAAAGAAGAATCCTTTGCAGAGTCTGTGGATAACAGTCATGAGCATCTCATAGTTCCTGAGATATTCATGATTGTTATCCACCGTCAAAATGACGAATAACAATACGTGGTGAATTCGCCCAAACTCGTATTTTCTGCTATAATGACTTCAGAAATAAAAGGAGTTTGAACAATGGCATTTCAATTCACCGAAGAACAACTGAATACATTGGATAAGTCTTTTATCGTAGAGTTATTCCTCCAGCTTCAGGAACAGAACGATAAGCTTTCTGGTGAGATACAAGATCTAAACAGAAAAATGGAACTCCTTATTGAACAGGCCACTCTTTCCAATAAGAACAGATTCGGCAGATCTTCTGAGAAGATGGATGATGCCAGTCAAATCTGTTTTATGGAAATAGATGGAACCATCGTTTTCTTCAATGAAGCCGAGGCGGTATCTGATCTGGATGCCGAAGAGCCTGAAACTTTGGAATCAAAACCAGCTCGCAAACCAAAATCTGTTGGTAAGAAGGATGCCGATCTGTCAGGTCTTTCGGTGAACATCATTACACACTACATGACCGAGGAAGAATTAGTGGCTGAGTTTGGAGAAAACGGTTGGAAGCAGCTTCCAGATGCTATCTCCAAACGTTACCGTTTCATTTCTGCAAAGGTTGAAATAGACGAGCATCATGTTGGTGTGTATGCAAGCAAGAAAGATGGACGAATTATAAAAGCAGACCATCCACAGGCATTGCTTCACGGAAGTCTGGTATCTCCAACACTTGCTGCAGCGATTATGAATGGCAAGTATGTCAATGCTGTTCCCCTCTATCGCCTGGAACAGGAGTTTTCCCGTTATGGTCTTAGCATCACACGTTAAAACATGGCCAATTGGATGATTAGACTGGGTGAAAGCTATCTGGCAATCCTGTACGATTATCTCCATCAAAAGCTGTATGATTATCATGTGATTCAGGCAGATGAAACTCCTGTTTTGGTACATCGAGATAGTGGTCCTGCCGGATCCAAGAGCTACATGTGGGTGTATCGCTCCGGGCATCTGTACAAAGCCAAACAGATCGTCCTGTACGATTACCATAAAACTCGCAACAGCTCCCATCCAAGGGAATTCCTCAAGAACTATTCCGGCATCTGTGTGACGGATGGATATCAGGTCTACCACAAAGTGGAAAAGGAACGCGAAAATCTGCGAATCGCAGGCTGCTGGGTTCATGCCAGAAGAAAGTTTGATGAGGCGATGAACGTTGTTCCAAAAGAACAGCGTAAGAAGTCCAACACCTATCTGGTAATGAAACAGATACAGACAATCTATCGCGAAGAGGGTAAACTACAAGAACTCCCACCTGATGAAAGACTTATGCAGCGACAACTGGTTATAAAACCATTGGTTGATGCCTTATTTGTGTACCTCAAAAAAATGGAACCAACCGTCCCCTCCAGCGGACAGCTTCGAAAGGCATACACATATATCTTGAATCAGGAGAAATACCTCCGGGTATTTCTGGAAGATGGCGAAGTTCCAATCGACAACAACGCATCAGAACGTGCCATTCGAGGTTTCTGCATTGGCAAAAAGAACTGGCAGATGATTGACACCATCAACGGTGCCCATTCATCTGCGATCATTTACAGCATTGCGGAAACAGCAAAGGCAAACAACCTAAAACCGTATGATTACTTCGTATATCTCTTAGAAGAGATACCGAAACATATGGAAGATACCAACCGATCCTTTCTGGATGATCTGTTACCGTGGTCACCAAATCTACCGGACGGGATTCGAAAAAACTGATAACCAGGGCTGCCGTGAGGCGGCTCTTAATTTTTGGAGGTACTCGCTATTGAGCGTTTACTAAATAAAGATTTTCTAAAGGAGGACAGAAATGTGAGAAATGGTCGGAAGAGATGTTTGGCAATATTACTTTCAGTTGTGCTTTTGTTAAATGTAAATATTGTAACCTATGCCTCTGAAAATAACGAACAAGCAAATAAACTTAGTGAAGATGAAATTAATGTTTTAAGTCAGCAAGGACAAGAAGAGAATACTATTAATGAAAGTTCAGAATTGAAAGAGAAAAAAGGATGGAAGGAAGAAAAGGGTAATAAATGTTATTGTGACGAATCTGGAAACAGAGTTGTTGGATTACAAAAAATAAATGATAAAACATACTTTTTTGATGAACAGGGCTATATGCAGATGGGGTGGCAAAATGTAGAAGAACATAGATATTATTTTGATATCGATTCGGGCGTTCGCTATGAAAATCAAATTTGCAAAATTGATGGAATAGAATATGAATTTGATGTCGAAGGAAATGCAAAAGAATTAAAAAAAGATGAAAACGATCAGAATGGGAATTATAATGTAGAAGAAACAGACGGTATAACAAATGGAACAGAAAAACAAAGTGGTTTAAGCGGTAAATTAGCATTGCCTTCGAAAGAGCAGACAGTGTCTAAAGGTTGGGTTGAAGAGTCGGATAACACGTTTTATTATGATGCGAATGGAAATAAAGTTATCGGTATGCATAGAATCGGTAGAAAGATTTATTATTTCGAGGAGAAAAATGGCAGTGGGGCTTTAGTAAAAGCGAGTTGGGTGACAGTAAATGATAAGAAATATTATGCAATGCCAGATGGAAGCTTGAAAATAGGTTGGTTATCTTTTGGAGACGAGTATTATTATTGTGGAGAAGACGGAGCAATTGTGTACGGGAAACAAAAGATAGATGATAAGTGGTATTATTTTGATGAAAAGGGGATACGTCAGACTGGATGGATAGAAACAGAAGACGGAAAAAGATGCTATGGACTGCCGGATGGAAGTTTGCGAGAGGGGTGGTTGTCCTTCGGCTCTACTCGCTACTATTGTGATGATAATGCCATAATAGTAACAGGTATGTATACTGTGGATGGCATTGTATATCGTTTTGATGATACCGGAAAACTTATTTTAGTAAAGCAAGGCTGGCATGAAATAGGTGAAAAAAAATATTATGGGCTGCCGGATGGGACCTATAGAGTGGGGTGGTTATCGTTTGGAAACACCTATTATTATTGTGGGAGCGATGGAGCAATTGTATATGGAAAGCAAAAAATAGATGGCAAATGGTACTATTTTGATAAAAATGGCATACGTCAGACGGGTTGGATAGAAACAGACGGTGAAAAATATTATGGACTGCCGGATGGAAGTTTGCGAGAAGGCTGGTTATCGTTTGGGAACACTTATTATTATTGTGGAAAAGATGGAGCAATTGTATATGGAAAGCAAAAAATAGGTGGTAAATGGTATTGTTTTGATGAAAACGGCGTACGTCAGACAGGCTGGATAGAAACAGACGGTGAAAAATATTATGGACTGCCGGATGGAAGTTTGCGAGAAGGTTGGTTATCGTTTGGTTCTAAACGTTATTATTGTAATAGTGATGCTGTGATTGTGACAGATAGGCCGTATACAGTAGACGGAATAGGGTATCAATTTGATAAAGATGGAATTCTGGTCTCAGTAAAGAATGGCTGGCATGAAATGGGTGGAAAGAAATACTATGGGATGCCAGATGGAACCTATAGAGTAGGTTGGTTATCGTTTGGGAACACCTATTATTATTGTGGGAAAGATGGAGCAATTGTATATGGCAAGCAAAAAGTAGATAGCAAATGGTACTATTTTGATGAAAACGGAATACGTCAGACCGGTTGGATAGAAGCAGACGGTGAAAAATATTATGGACTGCCGGATGGAAGCTTGCGAGTAGGTTGGTTATCGTTTGGCTCTAAACGCTATTATTGTAATAGTGATGCTGTGATTGTGACAGATGGTCCGTATACAGTAGACGGAATAGGGTATCAATTTGATGCAGATGGAATTCTTATCTTAGTAAAGAGTGGTTGGCACGAAATAGATGGTAAAAGATATTATGGACTGTCAGATGGGACCTATAGAATCGGTTGGTTATCGTTTGGAAACACCTATTATTATTGTGGGAAAGATGGAGCAATTGTATATGGCAAGCAAGAAATAGATGATAAATGGTATTGTTTTGATGAAAACGGCGTACGTCAGACCGGTTGGATAGAAACAGGCAATGAAAAATATTATGGGCTGCCGGATGGAAGTTTGCGAGAAGGCTGGCTATCGTTTGGAAACACCTATTATTACTGTGGAAAAGATGGGGCAATCGTATATGGTAAACACAAAATAGATGGTAAATGGTATTATTTTGACGAAAGTGGAGTGCGCCAGACCGGTTGGGTAGAAACAGAGGGTGAAAAATATTATGGACTGTCAGATGGAAGTTTGCGAGAAGGTTGGTTATCGTTTGGAAACACTTATTATTATTGTGGAAAAGATGGAGCGATTGTATATGGAAAGCAAAAAATAGATGGTAAATGGTATTATTTTAACGAAGATGGAGTGCGCCAGACTGGTTGGATAGAAACAGAAGATGGAAAAAGCTATGGACTGTCAGATGGAAGCCTGAGAGAAGGTTGGTTGTCCTTTGGAAACATCTATTATTACTGTGACAATACGGGAATAGTAGTGATTGATGATTATGCTATTGATGGTATTTTGTATACATTTAATAAAAATGGAGTAATGCAGAAGAAGAAAGGATGGGGAGAATACCAAGGAAATAAATACTATTTCAATCCGGAAACAGGTTTCCCGTATAAAGGCTGGGTAACATTTGGAAGCACTCATTATTATGCAGATAATCGTGGAATTATGGTAAAAGGGTGGTATTACATAAGTGGTTATTACTATTACTTTTACCCAGATACTTGCATTATGGCAAGAAACACAACAATTGATGGTTATAAAATTGGAGCAGATGGTAGAAGAGAGAAAACAGGTTGGTATTATGAAAATGGATATAAATTCTACTATAAAAATGGTGTTAAACAATTAGATTTAGATGGTATTCTGCCACGTCAGTCCAGTTACTGGATTAAAGTTAACCGAACAACATGTTCTGTAACAGTATATGCAAAAGATGGAGCGAATGGATACATTATACCGATAAAAAGATTTGCGTGTTCGGTGGGATTACCGTCAACACCTACACCGACCGGAACATATTATACCCCGGCAAAATATAGATGGCATACGCTTATGGGACCTTCTTACGGGCAATATTGTACTAGAATAGTAGGGGGAGTGTTATTTCATTCGGTTGCGGGTTATAACATGACAAGTTACAACATAAAGGCAAAGGATTATAATAAGTTGGGACAACCGGCTTCGCATGGTTGCGTGCGATTGACAGTGAGAGATGCAAAGTGGATTTATGATAATTGTCCATTGAATACAAAAGTAACGATTTATGATAGCTCTGATCCGGGTCCACTTGGGAAACCTGCTACAATAAAGATTCCAGCAGGACAGAACTGGGATCCAACAGATCCTAATATTTAATATCTGGAAGAATGCTATGGAGAGAGTACTCTTTTTATAGCATTCTTTCTGCTTTACAGAAGTAATATATGGAATTAGGGGTGTAAGTAATAGAGAAAAATGCTTATAAACATTGTATTTTGGGTTATAATTTGATATTATAATAAAGTATGTAAAAAAATTGTAACATTTAATAAAATACAAAGGGGATACAATTATGAAGAATATAGTAAACTTACGAAGTTCTAAAGTGAGAATGTTCTGTCTGTTTATTGTTGATGTTTTGACTATCATTTTGAATGCATATATATCTTTGATTTTAAGGTATGAACTACATTTTGAATGGATACCTGAGACATATATTCAAAGTATTGAACGGTATATGTGGATTAATATCCTAACGACAATTATATTATTTATGGTATTGAAGCTCTACAGAAGTGTATGGACTTATGCAAGTATTAATGAATTTGTCCGTATATTTGGAGCGTGTATATTGTCAGTGGCATTTCAGGCGCTTGGCATGACATTTCTAGTTTTAGATGTGCCGAGAAGTTATTACTTATTTGATTTCTTCTTACTCTTAATGACGACAACAGCAACAAGGTTTTCTTATCGGGCGCTTCGTATTGTGAGACAAGGGTTCGAAAATACAGGTAAGCAGGTATTGAATACGATGGTTATCGGAGCTGGAGAGGCTGGTAACATGATTATTCAGGAATTAAAATACAGCAAGCATTTGAACCGAAGAGTATGTTGTATTATTGATGATAATCCATCTAAAAAGGGAAAATATCTTCACGGTGTTCCGGTTGTTGGGAATCGAGACGCCATTATTGATTGTGCAAAAAAATATCATGTTGAAGAAATTATTCTCGCAATTCCATCAGCAGATGCAAAGACAACGCGTAATATTTTGCGCATTTGTAATCAGACGGAGTGTAAATTGAAGGTTCTTCCTGGAATGTATCAATTAATTACAGAAGAGGTAAGTGTATCAAAATTAAGAGAAGTATCTATTGAGGATCTTCTTGGAAGAGACGCGATTAATATTGACCTTGATAGTGTTCTTGGGTATGTAAGAGATAAAACAGTTCTTGTAACTGGCGGAGGCGGTTCTATCGGAAGTGAACTCTGCCGTCAGATTGCACAGTATAATCCAAAATGTCTGATTATTTTTGATATTTACGAAAATAACGCGTATGACATTCAGCAGGAGTTGAAGAAAAAATATCCAATGCTTCATTTGGAAACATTAATTGGATCTGTGCGAAATACCAAGAGAATTGAAAGTGTGATGGAGTTATATCGTCCGGATATTGTGTACCATGCTGCAGCACATAAGCATGTACCTCTTATGGAAGACAGCCCGAATGAAGCGGTAAAGAATAATGTGTTTGGAACATACAAGACAGCACGTGCAGCAGACAAGTACGGAGTGAAGAAGTTTGTTCTTATATCTACGGATAAGGCAGTCAACCCTACAAATGTAATGGGGGCTACTAAAAGAATGTGTGAAATGATTATTCAGACATTCAGTCGATATTCTAAGACGGAATTTGTAGCTGTAAGATTTGGAAATGTATTAGGAAGTAACGGAAGTGTAATTCCACTTTTCAAGAAGCAGATGGAAGCAGGAGGACCGGTTACGGTTACACACCCTGATATTATTCGATATTTTATGACAATTCCAGAGGCGGTTTCTTTGGTGCTTCAGGCAGGAGCTTATGCCAAAGGTGGAGAAATTTTTGTTCTTGATATGGGAGAACCGGTAAAAATAGCAGATCTTGCCAAGAATCTGATTCGCTTATCAGGATATACGCTCGGTGTGGATATGGAAATTAAGTATACTGGATTAAGACCTGGTGAAAAGCTGTATGAGGAGATTCTGACAAAAGAAGAGGGATTGCAGAAGACACAGAATGAATTGATTTATATTGGAAAACCGTTAGAGTTTAATGAAGTTCATTTCTTGAGTGAATTAAGACGATTGGAGCAGGCGGCAATAGATGAACGATTTGATGTGAAAGAAATTGTATCTGAAATCGTTCCTACTTATCACATAAGAGAAGAAGATCGTAAGAGGGATTCGGCAATTTATGAGGAATTCTGCAGATTAGGCAGAGCGAGCCATGAAGGACCAGTTGTAGGTTAAGAACTTTATGATTATGTATGGAGGTTATATAAAATTATGATGAATATACCATTTTCACCACCGGATATTACAGAATTAGAAATAGAAGAAGTTGTAGATACACTGAAAAGCGGGTGGATTACAACGGGACCTAAAACAAAAAAATTCGAGAAACAAATTTCGGAGTATTGTCATACAAGTAAAGCGGTTTGCTTGAACTCAGCTACAGCTTGTTCAGAAATGGCACTTAGAGTTCTTGGAATAGGACCGGGCGATGAAGTGATTACAACAGCATATACGTACACTGCATCTGCGAGTGTTATTTGTCACGTAGGGGCAACTGTGGTATTAGTAGATACTCAAAAAGATTCCTATGAAATGGATTACGAAGCGCTTGAGGAAAAAATTACAGAAAAAACAAAAGCAATTATTCCAGTAGATTTGGGAGGAGTAATCTGTGATTATGACAGAATATTTGAAATTGTAAATCGAAAAAAAGATGTATTTGAACCTAAAACAGAACTTCAAAAGAAAATCGGAAGAGTTGCAGTAGTAGCTGATGGTGCTCATGCGATAGGTGCTGTGCGAGATGGAAAACGTTGTGGAGAAATTGCGGATTTTACAAGTTTTTCTTTCCATGCAGTTAAGAATCTTACCACGGCAGAAGGTGGCGCTGTAACTTGGAGAGATATTGAGGGTGTTGATAATGAGGAGTTATATAAGCAATTCATGTTGCTTTCTCTTCATGGACAATCGAAAGATGCGCTGGCAAAGACGCAGCTTGGAGCATGGGAATATGATGTTGTAGCGCCTTATTTTAAGTGTAATATGACGGATATTATGGCGGCACTGGGACTTGCGCAAATGAAGCGTTATCCAGATATACTTGCAAGGCGTAAGGAAATTATAGAAAAATATAATGAAGGGCTAAAAAAACTTCCGGTAAGCGTGCTGGAACATTTTGGAAATAATTTTGCGTCAAGTGGTCATTTGTATCTTGTCAGAGTACACGATAAAACAAGAGAAGAGTGCAATAAGATCATTGAGAAGATGGCTGAGTATGGCATTGCGACAAATGTTCACTATAAACCACTTCCGTTGTTATCCGCATATAAAAATCAGGGCTTTAATATTAAGGATTACCCAAATGCCTATGCGATGTTTGAAAATGAAATCACATTGCCGCTTCATACGAAGTTGACAGATGAAGAAATTGATTATATCATTGATTCTTTCGTAAAATGTGTAGAATAGGAATTAAGTAGTTATGAAAAAGTGGGAGGAACTTCCAGAAAAATTACAAATTGAAGAAGTGAGAGAATACTATGATGCGTTACAACTGCACAGGGGTGGGTTGTTGGCAAAGAGGATTTTTGATATAATAGTTTCTGGCGTATTGCTTGTACTCGCATCACCGATATTGCTTGTGCTAAGTATTTTGATAAAGCTAGATTCTCCGGGACCAGTTATGTTCCGCCAAGTTCGAGTTACAACTTATGGTAAAGAGTTTCGCATATTTAAATTTCGGACAATGGTGAATCATGCGGATAAAATGGGAAGTCAGGTAACTACCAAAGGAGATGCGCGTATTACAAGGATGGGGAAACTTCTTCGGGGCTGCCGATTGGATGAGTTGCCTCAACTTTTAAATATTTTAAAAGGTGAGATGACTTTTGTTGGCACAAGACCTGAAGTGCCTAAATATGTTCAGCATTATACAAATGAAATGAAAGCAACGTTGCTGTTGCCAGCCGGGGTGACATCTAGAGCCAGTATAGAATATAAAGATGAAGAACGTTTACTGGAAAATGCAGAAAATGCAGATGAAGTATATGTTCAGCAGGTACTACCGGAAAAAATGGAATATAATCTGGAAGCAATTAAAAACTTCAGTTTCTTTGAAGATATTAAAACAATGTTTGCCACAGTGGCAGCTGTAATCAAATAGTTGGGAGTTAGAACCATGAATATATGGATTGTGAACCATTATGCAATTCCACCAAGCATGGGGGGATTGGTTAGACACTATTATTTTTCAAAATATTTACAGAAAAAAGGGCATAATGTAAAGATTTTTACGTCGAGTAAAATTCATAACACGGATATTAATATGATCCAAGATAAGTCACTTTATAAGGAACAGATGATGGACGGTGTTGAGTATACGTTTGTCAGAAGCAGAGATTATAAGGGGAATGGTTTAGATAGAATATGGAATATGATTGATCTTCCTTTTAAGATGTGGAAGTCTATGAAAGTATTTTATAAGCAAAAAAAACCAGATGTAATATATACCTCGTCGCCAGATTTGTTTGTGGCGTTTTTTGCATTGTTATTTGGAAAAAAGCATAAAGTTCCGGTTGTAGTGGAGGTTAGAGATTTGTGGCCGGAATCAATTGTTACTTATAATGGAATCTCAGGGAGAAATCCGATAATTCAGATTTTGTACCAATTAGAAAAATTGCTTTATAAAAAAGCTGATTCGTTGATATTCACAATGCCCGGAGGAAAAGAATATTTACAAGATAAAAAATGGAATAAAAAGATTAATATGAAAAAAGTATTTCATATCAATAATGGCGTTGATTTGGAAGAGTATGAAAAAAACAAAAAAGAGTGTATAATCGCAGATAAAGATTTGGAGTCTAAGGATATTTTTAAGGTTGTCTATGTAGGCTCTATTCGTCATGTGAATCATTTGAGTACACTCGTAGAATGTGCAAGAGAAATCAAAAGAAGAGGTATATCTAATATTTTGTTCCTCGTATACGGAGAAGGTACAGAACGTGCAATGTTGGAAAAGATAGTCAAGGAAGAAAAATTGCCTGTAAAGTTTAAAGGGCAAATTGAAAAGAAATATATACCATATATATTATCTAAAGCGAGTATCAATGTTATTAATGTTATGGGGGCAAGTATTAATAAATATGGCTGCAGTTGGAATAAACTTTTTGAGTATATGGCAAGTGGAAAGCCGATTGTTTCAAATTTGGAAATAAGCTATGATTTAATTAGAAAATATAATTTAGGCAGCTCGAAGAATTTTAAAGATTCAGAAGAGTACGCTAAAGAAGTATTAAAGTATTATTATATGGACGAAGAAGAATACGGCGATATATGCGAAAACTCATTGAATTTAGTGAAACAATATGATTATAAAAAGTTAACAGAAATGGTAGAAAGAATATGCCTTAATGCAATTAAATAGTAAGGTCAATTATTAAAAAGAGGATTAAAATGAAGAAAGTACTAGTTGTCTTTGGCACAAGACCAGAAGCTATAAAAATGTGTCCATTAGTAAAAGAATTAAAAAGAGATAAAGACTTTGAAGTGGCTGTGTGTGTTAGTGGGCAGCATATGTTCGACATAAAGGTAACGCGTTAGACATTAGATATGCGTGGAAAATATGAAGAAATAGATTGGAAAGTTATGAAGTATTGTATAAAAAATCAGAGGATTCTTATAGGAGAAAAGTGATGAGAATATTATTTTTATCAGCAGCAAATAGTATTCATACTGTAAAGTGGGTAAACGCATTAGCAAACAGAGGGCATGAAATTTATTTGGTATACAATGCGGGGCATGAACCGGATCAAGATAAAATTAATCATAATATTCATTTGAAAAGATTAAAATATGATGGGGCAAAAGGATATTATTTAAATGCTCGAGAGCTAAGAAAGTATACAAAACATATTAACCCAGATGTTATTAATGTACACTATGCGAGTGGATATGGCACACTTGCTCGAAGAAGTAAAATTCAACCTATATTATTATCAGTATGGGGGAGTGATGTATATGATTTCCCTTACGAGAACCGGCTTAAAAATATTATTATCAAAAAAAATGTTAATTATGCGGCTAGACTCGCATCAACTAGCGCATGTATGGCAGAACAATTGAGAAAAGTGATGGAAAACCATCAATTGGATGTAGCTGTCACCCCATTTGGAGTTGATATGGAAGCGTTCACTCCGACCCGTTTTGCTAAAAAAAACGAAGAAGCTATTTTATTGGGAAATATTAAGATGTTAAAGCCTAAATATGGCATAGCAGAGTTTATACAAGCTATAGCTGTTTTGCAACAAAAGCTGAAAGATGAAAAACAGGAGGATTTAGCAAATAAAATAAGAGTAGATATTTATGGAGATGGAGAACAAAAAGCTGAATTGAAAAGCTTAATTCATAGTCTGAAATTAGAAAAAATTATTTCTTTGAAAGGAAGAGTTCCTAATAATCAAGTTCCAGAAATATTAAATGATTTTGACGTTTTTTGTGCAACAAGTATGCTGAATAGTGAGAGCTTTGGAGTTGCGGTAGTGGAGGCTATGGCAATGGAAGTTCCTGTAGTTGCTTCAGATGTAGATGGATTTAAAGAAGTTATTTCTGATGGAGAAACAGGTATTATTGTTCCTAGAGGTGATGTAGGGGAAATTGCAAATGCGTTAGAACGTTTGGTTTGTAATGAGTATGACAGAAAAAAAATGGGAATGGCTGGAAGAAAAAGAGTTGAAAAGCTATATGATTTTCAAAAAAATGTGGATATGATGGAAAGTTTATATAAGGAAATGGTGGAATTGAGGTAAATGATGGAACTAAAAAGATGTATTTTTCATATTCCTAATTATATTGACAAGACAAGTAAGTCAGGATCAAGCTTAAGACCACAGATGATGCTCGAAGCATTTGAGAATATAGGCTATCGAGTGGATTATGTAATGGGATATGGCGAAGAACGAAAAAAAGCAATCGGAAAGATAAAACAAAATATTAAGGATGGTATTAAATATGAATTTATGTATGCTGAGAATGCGACTACTCCAACATTGTTAACAGAAAAAGACCATTTTCCGCGATATCCTTTTTTAGACTTTGATTTCTTTGCATTCTGTAAAAAAAATGGAATAAAAATAGGACTTTTTTATCGGGATATTTATTGGAAATTTCCTATTTACAAAGAAAGCGTGCCGTTTGTTAAAAGGGTGATAGCGTTAGCGATGTTTCAATATGATCTCAAAAAGTATAGAAAGTATGTAGATATTTTATATCTTCCTTCGGAAAGAATGAAAAAATATGTAGATATTCCAATTACATATAGAGCGCTTCCACCCGGATGCCAAGATATTAGAGTGTTTGAGGAAAAAAATGAAGAAAAAAGAAAAGAGTTAAACCTTTTTTATGTAGGTGGAGTTGGGAAACTATATGATTTGACAAAATTATTGCAAGTAGTAAAAAAATTGGAATTTGTTAAGTTAGTTATTTGCTGTAGGCAGGATGAATGGAGAATAAGGAAAAAAGAATATGATTCATATTTGAATGAACGGATAACAGTTGTTCATAAATCCGGCAATGAATTAGAACAATATTATGATAATGCGGATATTTGTTCGCTTTTTTTCGAAAGTGAGGAATATAGAAGTTTTGCTATGCCTATCAAATTGTTTGAATACTTGGGGCATCAAAAACCAATTATAGCGACTCGTGAGACAGCGGCTGGCGACTTTGTATTTGAAAATGAAGTGGGATGGAGTATAGAATATGACGCGACCTCTTTAGAAGAACTGTTAAATAAGTTACATGAAAATCCAGAAGAACTTGAAAAAATGAAGAAAAATATAGATGATGTGTTAGAAAAGAATACTTGGAAATGTAGGGCTGCTCAAGTCGAAAAAGATTTGTTAAGAGTAAAATAGGGAGAGAAGAAAAATGAAACAGGAATTATTGAAAAAAATCGAAGAAAAAACAATTACAGTAGGAGTAGTAGGGCTAGGTTATGTAGGACTTCCGCTTGCAGTAGAAAAAGCAAAAGCTGGATTCAAAACAATTGGTTTTGATGTGCAGGATGAGAAAGTAAAGCTTGTAAATGAAGGACATAATTACATTGGTGACGTTGTAGATAATGACTTGAAAGAATTGGTTAACAATGGAATGTTGAAAGCTACAACAGATTTTAGTTTTGTTAAGGATGTTGATTTTATTGCAATCTGTGTTCCAACACCGCTCGATGCACATCAGCAGCCGGATATCAGTTATGTAAAATCATCTACAGAGGAGATTTCTAAGTATCTCACTAAAGGAACAATGGTAGTGTTAGAATCTACTACATATCCGGGCACAACAGAAGAATTAATCAAGCCAATTCTTGAGGAGGGTTCTGGATTAAAATGTGGAGAGGATTTCTATCTTGGATTTTCACCAGAACGTGTAGATCCGGGTAACCTGATTTACAAGACTAAAAACACACCGAAGGTCGTAGGCGCTATTGGAAAAGATGCAACAGAAGTAATTGCAACAATGTATCGTGCAGTTCTTGAAGGAGATGTGTATGAAGTTTCTTCGCCTGCAATTGCAGAGATGGAAAAGATTCTTGAAAACACTTATAGAAATATCAATATAGGTCTTGTAAATGAATTGACAATGCTTTGTAACAAGCTTGGAATCAGTATGTGGGAAGTTGTAGATGCTGCTAAAACAAAGCCTTATGGTTTCCAGGCATTTTATCCAGGCCCAGGTCTCGGCGGCCATTGCATTCCGTTAGATCCTTATTATTTATCATGGAAGGCAAGAGAATATGGTTTCCATACATCAATGATTGAGAGTTCTATGATGATTAATGACCAGATGCCGGAATACTGTGTCGAGCGCGCAAGCAAAATATTAAATCGTCATGCCAAGGCAATGAACGGAGCGAAAGTACTTGTTGTAGGTGTTGCATATAAACAAGATATCGATGATTACCGTGAAAGCCCAGCTCTTCGCGTAATAGAAGTATTAAAACGTGAGCAGGCAAATGTTGATTTCTATGATCCATGGATTGCTGAATACAAATATAAAGGAGAAAAGCATCAGGGAATTAAAGAAATCGGTCCGGAAGTTATTGCAGAGTATGATTTGATTATGATTACAGCAGCACATACAAATGTTGATTACGATATGATTCAGAAAAATGCAGTAGCAATTTTTGATACAAAGAATGTTATGAAGAATATCGAAAATCGTGAAAATATTGAAGTTTTATAGGAGAAATGGAAATGAAGATTGTTACAGTTGTTGGAGCACGTCCGCAATTTGTGAAAGCAGCGGCTGTATCTCGCGTTATCAGAGAAAAACACACAGAGATATTGGTCCATACAGGACAACATTATGATAATAATATGTCCGATGTATTTTTTGAAGAATTGCATATTCCGAAGCCGGATATTAATTTAGGGGTTGGTTCAGGATCGCACGCAAAGCAGACAGCTGAAATGTTGGTTGGAATTGAGGAAATTCTTATAAACGAAAAACCGGATTATTTATTAGTATATGGAGACACGAACTCGACATTAGCTGGGGCATTGGCAGCATCTAAAATACATATTCCGGTTATTCATGTGGAAGCTGGACTTCGTTCTTTTAATATGCGTATGCCTGAAGAACAAAATAGAATTCTGACGGACAGGATATCGACATTGTTACTGTGTCCGACAGACGTAGCAGTGGATAATTTAGAAAAAGAAGGGATAACAAAAGGGGTGTATAACGTAGGAGACGTTATGTGTGATGCTGTACTATATTACTCCAAATTGTTAGATGAAAAGCCACTGGACTATTATTTCAGTCATTTAGATGGATTATTTGGAAAAATAGAGCCGGTAAAAGAATGGTATTTATCTACGATACATCGTGCTGAAAATACAGATAGCATAGAGAAGGTTAGAGAGGTGCTTAGCGCTTTTGAGCAATTGGATGCATCTGTGATTTTTCCTGTACATCCAAGAACTAAAGGCTTAGTAAGAGAGTTACAAGAGTTACACCAGTATAAGAATATACTCTTTGTAGAACCTATGGGATATCTTGATATGCTTTATTTTGTGAAAAATGCAAAGAAGGCAATTACGGATTCTGGTGGACTGCAAAAAGAAACATATATTTTAGACACCCCTTGTGTGACAGTGAGAGATCAGACAGAATGGGTAGAAACATTGATAGGAAATCACAATATTCTTGCAAAGCCAAAGTCGGAAGATATTGTTGAAAAAGTTATGAATACCCAGATTGATTACAGTAAAAAAGAGGCATATTATGGAACTGGAAACGCAGCAAAAGAGATATTTAAATTGATTGGTAAATCAATTTAAATAAAATGTTGGAGTAGATGGGATATGTGTTGTGATATAACATAGTTGTAACAGCTCGACCTAATAAGATATAATCTTAGGAGGAAACGAGGTATGTTACAAATGAGTCAAAACTACGAACCAGAATTCAAAAAGAAGATTGTCCGTCTTCATCTTGAAGAGGGGAGATCCCTCAAAGGTCTTGCTGAAGAATACGGTGTATCCAAAGCAAGTATCTCTATTTGGACAAAACAATTCCGTGAAGAATGCCAAACAAACGAAGAAGCCAAAGCAGATTATGAATACATGAAGGAGAATCTCCTGCTTAAGAAGCAGCTTGCAGAACTCCAAAAGGAAAATGACTTCTTAAAAAAAGCGGCGGCATTCTTTGCGAAGGAAATCGATTAGCGGCTTATCGATTTATTCAGAAATACCACAAGGAATTTGGACTTAGATGGCTTCTTGGAAAGTTCCATCTTTGTCCAAATGCTTATTACAATTTCCTTAAGAATCGAAAAGCTGATTATCATCAACATAAGGATGAAATCAAAAACTCTATTCGTGAGATTTATCACTCACACGGTGGCGTTGATGGCTACAGAACCATCCATGCTTATCTCCGCCGTAAAGGGTATGATATTAGCCGTTTAACGGTTCATAAATACATGAACACAGAGATGCAACTGTTCTCAATCTCCAGAAAGAAAAAGCCGGATTATGAGCATGGTGTTGCACACAAGGTTTTTGAAAACAGACTAAATCAGGATTTCAATTCAGCTGAAATCAATCAGAAATGGTGTACTGATTTTACATATCTATTCTTGACCGATGGTAGCAAGCGTTATAATTGCATGATTATTGATCTTCATGATCGAAGCGTCGTTGCAAGCATAACAGACCGAAACATAACAGCTGACCTAGCTAAACGAACATTGGCGAAAGCAATCAACTCACAGCCAGGAATTGATCTGAGTAAGCTTCTGGTACATTCAGATCAAGGCAGTCAGTACACTTCCAAAGAGTTCACGGAATTCTGCGAAGGACTTGGTATCACTCAAAGTATGAGCAAAGCAGGATATCCTTACGATAATGCTCCTATGGAAAGATATTTCAACACATTGAAAAATGATCTCATTTACCAGCATTATTATCGTACAGAAGAGGAACTCTATACTGCAGTCGAAGAATTTGCGTATGTGCAATATAATCATGTACATCCGCATTTTTATAATAATTACAAAACGCCTTACGAGGCTCGCTACGGGGTTTCATAAACCCTGTGGCAAGAATTAGGTCGTAGTGTTACAAAAATGCTTGACCACAACATATCTTCAAATTATAATTATATGTTAGAGGTGCTGAAATATAATAACATTTCAATATCTGTAAATATGACGGCAGTAAAATATATGCTTACATATGGCTATATGTTGGAAAATGTTACATTTTGTCAAGAAATTCATCGACTTTTACCTGGAACAAAATTGAGTGTAACAAAGGATACAACTTCATATGAAATAGTTAGATATTATCAAATAGATAACGAGAGAAATATAAACATGACGGAAGATGAAGCCATAGAATGTATTGATCGAAGTTTTCGAAAGGCTATTGAAAGGGAATTTGAAAAAGATATAGAATACGGATATAAGCATTTGGTAGATTTAAGTGGCGGATTGGATTCAAGAATGGTTAGTTGGGTTGGAGACGACATGGGGTATGTGGAACAGCTAAATGTGTCTTATTGTAAAGAAGGATATTATGATGAAAAAATTTCAAAGAATGTTGCCAAATACTTAAATCATGAATATATTTTTAAATATTTAGATGACAAAAAATTTTTATATGACATCGAAGAGATTACAGATAAAAATTTTTGTGCTGCACCATATTTTGGTATTACTGGAGGGAATCGCTTACTCAAATCACTAAATATGGACTTATTTGGTTTAGAGCACACTGGACAACTGGGAGATGTACTTTTGTCGACATTTTATCAAAAAGAAGAAGAAAATTTTTCGAAACCAGTTTTTGGAGAAAAAGCTTATTCTAGTTATTTGGAGTATAAATTTGATGATTCTATATTAAAAAAATATAAAAATAATGAATTGTTTACTATCAATGAAAGGGGGGTTCATGGGAACTTGCTCAACACACTTTATTCGACAAAATTATACAGAGGTTTCCTCACCGTTTATTGATGTTGATTTCATGGATACTTGCCTTTCGGTACCATTTAATTTAAGAAGAAATCATAATATTTACTTGAAGTGGATTAAAAAGAAATATCCTAAAGCTCTTGAATTTGCATGGGAAAAGACAAGAGTGAGGATGACAGGAGGATGGAAGTTCAAAAATAAATTAAAAATGTTTGGAGTGAAAATAAAGCATATTTTTGAAAAAATCATTCTAAAAAAAGCATATGTGGATACGATGAATCCATTTGAGTATTGGTATGCAGAAGATGCAGAGATAAGAACATTTTTTGATTCATATTTTACAGAAAATAAAAGTTATTTGGCTAAACTAGAAGAAAAAGATAGAATAGAAATGGAAGAGATGTTTGAACAATCAAACATTATAGATAAAATGTTAGTTTTGACAGCAATTGCAGGAGTAAAGAAAATATATGCTTGATAATAAACAAGAAATCATCAATAAGATAAAATGGATTATAGATAAAGGATTTTTTCACATACTTGGCACGAATGTTGTAAATAAATTTTTAGCTTTTTTTACCAATATTCTGATTGTGCGTTTTCTAACAAAATCGGAATATGGCATATTTGGATATGCGAATAATATTATTAGCTTTTTTTTATTGGCAAGCGGGTTGGGAATGCTTAGTGGTATATTACAATATGGATCAGAAAAAAGAAGTGATGAAGAGAAAAAGCTATATTTTAAATATGGAATGAATTTTGGCTTATTGATTAATAGCATTTTAGTGTTTTTAGTATTTATTTACGTGCAATGTTTTCAAATTGCTATTGATGGAACAAAAAAGTATATTTTGTTAATGTGTATGATTCCCTTGTTAGACTATATCTTTAATTATATGTGTACAATTTTAAGGTGTCAAAAAGAGAATAAAAAATATGCGTTAATACTTAACATTAATACAGTGATTTATTTTTTTGCATCTTGTGTTGGTGCATTTATGTTTGGGATTGCAGGCGTTATTATAGGAAGGTATATTGCTTATTTAATAAGTATTATTCAAGGGTTCAACTTTTGTAATTATAGAGAAATTATAACCGGTCAAGGCAAGAAGTTGAATAAAAGACAAAAGGTGGACATTGTAAAATATTCTATTATATGTTGTATGAGTAACGCATTGTCACAAATGTTATATTTGCTAGATGTTTATTTAATTGGGGTATATATAAAAGACCCACAAGTGATTGCATCATATAAAGCGGCTACGCTAATTCCTTCAGCATTAACATTTATTCCATTAGGAATTATAACATTCATATATCCATATTTTGCGGAAAATAATTTTAATTATAAATGGATTAAAGAAAAAACACTTGTACTATTTAAAATCTTAGGGGTGGTAAATGGAATTATTTCGGTTACATTAATATTATTAGCTCCATGGATTATTAAATTATTATGGGGGGTTGAATATATAGATAGTTTAATTCCTTTTAGAATTTTGGCATTCAATTTTTTCTTGTCAGGAACCTTCCGAATACCAGCAGGAAATATATTAGCGATGCTTAAGAATGTAAAAATAAATCTAATTGTCAGTATAGCAGCGGGAACAACAAATATATTTTTAGATATTTTATTAATTCAAAAATTGGGGGCAGAGGGGGCAGCGATTGCGACTGTATTGGTAGTTATGCTATCAGTTGTAATTTCAATGCCGGTTTTACTATACAAAATAAAAAGTTTAAAAAAGGAGATTTAGTATTATGAAGTATGCACTTGTAGGTTGTGGAAGAATTGCAACAAATCATGTAAAAGCTGTTTTAAACAATAATTTGGAATTTGTAGCTGTGTGTGATGTGATTCCGGAACATATGGAAGAACTTCTGGCGAAACATGATCTTCAAAATGATACAAGCATTAAGCGTTATACAGATTACAAGAAGATGATTGAAGAAAATGAGATTGAGTTGGTAGGTATTGCTACAGAAAGTGGTCTTCACGCAGAAATTGCATTGTATTGTATTGATCATGGAATTAATCTTATTATTGAAAAACCAATGGCTATGAGCATGCAGGACGCTACAGAGATTATCAAACGCTCTGAAGAAAAGGGTGTGAAAGTATCAGCTTGTCATCAGAATCGATTTAATGTAGCCGTACAGGAGATGAGAAAGGCATTAGAAGCAGGACGTTTCGGAAAACTTTCCCATGGCTCTATTCACGTAAGATGGAATAGAAATCAAGGCTACTATACACAGGCACCTTGGAGAGGAACCTGGGCGCAGGATGGCGGTGCTCTTATGAATCAGTGTATTCATGGAATTGATCTTCTGCGCTGGATGATGGGAAATGAAATTGATGAAGTTTATGGAGTCACCAGACAACAGTTCCATGATTATCTGGAAGCTGAAGATATTGGAATGGCTGTTGTAAAGTTTAAGAATGGCGCAGTAGCTACCATCGAAGGAACAACAAATGTTTATCCACAGAATTTGGAAGAAACTTTATACTTGTTTGGTGAAAAAGGAACTGTAAAATTAGGCGGAAAGTCAACAAACAATATTGATGTTTGGAATTTTGCAGATGAGACTGAGGAAGATCAGGCGAATAAAGGTCTTGAGGAAGCAACAAGCAATGTCTATGGTAATGGACATACAAGTTTATATGCAGATGTGATCGATGCAATTAAAAATAACAGAGCTCCATATGTAGATGCATATGCAGGAAGAAATGCATTGGAACTCGTTCTTGCAATTTATAAGAGTCAGAAAGAAGGAAAAGCAGTAAAACTTCCTCTTGGTGAATTTGCAAGTTTAGATATGACAGGAGAATTTTAAGATGAGTGATTATTTTGTACATGAAAGCAGTTACGTTGATGATGGCGTAAAAATAGGACAAGGTACAAAAATCTGGCATTTTTCACACATTCAAAGTGGAGCAGTTATTGGTAATAACTGCTCTTTTGGACAGAATGTGAATGTAGCAAATAATGTCAAAATAGGAAATGGTGTGAAGGTGCAGAATAATGTGTCAATTTACGAAGGAGTAGAGTTGGAAGATTATGTTTTTTGTGGTCCATCTATGGTCTTTACGAATGATTTGACACCTCGTGCAAAATATCCTAAAGGAAGCGTGGGATATAAGAAGACAGTTCTGAAAGAAGGTGCAACTGTTGGTGCTAATGCAACAATTGTATGCGGACATACAATTGGAAAGTGGGCAATGATTGCAGCTGGAGCTGTTGTGACAAAAGATGTACCGGACTATGCTCTTATGGCAGGTGTGCCTGCCAAACAGATTGGCTGGGCATGTGAGTGTGGCGAAGTTATGAAAGAAAGTGGAACTTGTCCGAAGTGTGGGAGAGAAAATAAATTTGAATCAAATTATATATAAAAGGAGTAGTAATAATGCAATTTAGAGATTTAAAAGCACAATATCAGGCTTTAAAACCAAAAATCGATGAAGCTATGTCAAAAGTTATTAATGACTGTAATTTTATTAGTGGAGCTCAGGTAAGTGAATTAGAAAAAAATCTTGCAGACTATGTGGGGGTTAAGCACTGTATTTCCTGTGGAAATGGAACAGATGCTTTGACTATGATGATGATGGCATGGGGAATTAAAGAAGGTGATGCGGTATTTGTGCCGGACTTTACTTTTTTTGCTTCAGGTGAGATTGTATCTTTTGAGGGCGCAACACCGGTGTTTTATGATGTGTGCGAGGATACCTTTAATGCAGATGTAGTATCTCTTGAAAAAGCGATTCAAGCTGTTATAGATGAAGGTAAGTTAAATCCTAAAGTGATTATCAGTGTAGATTTATTTGGATTGCCTGCAAATTATCCAGAAATCGAAAGAGTAGCAGAAAAATATCATTTATTAGTGTTAGAGGATGGCGCACAAGGATTTGGCGGAATGATAGGAGAGCGAAGAGCCTGTAGTTTTGGAGATGCAGCAACTACATCGTTCTTTCCAGCCAAACCCTTAGGCTGTTATGGTGACGGTGGTGCTATTTTTACAAACGATGATGATGTGGCAGAATATCTTCGTTCTATTCGAGTTCACGGAAAAGGCTCTTTCAAGTATGACAATGTAAGAATTGGATGGAATTCAAGATTAGATACGATTCAGGCAGCAATTCTTCAAGTGAAATTTAAAGCATTTGCTGAATATGAATTAAAAAATATTAATTGCGTTGCAGAACAATATACAAAAGAATTAGAGGGAGTGGTGAAAGTTCCTCAGATTAAAGATGGTTTTTACTCTAGTTGGGCACAATACACCATCCAGTTAGAGTCAAAAAAGCAGAGGGATGATTTGCAGGCTTATTTGAAGGAAGCAGGGATTCCAACTATGGTATATTATCCTAAGCCAATGCATATGCAGACAGCATTTTCTGGGAATAAAGAATATGTGGATTGTCTAGTCACAGAAAGATTATGCGATACAGTATTATCGCTTCCCATGCATCCATATATGCAAGAAAGAGATATAGTAACAGTTGTTAATGAGATAAAAAACTTCAAAAAAGAGATTGGGTAGAACTTTATGAAATTAAACTTAAGAGATAGAAAGAAAATTAAATATATTTTTTTCAGTTTAGGAATCCTCATTTTTTCATATGGACAAATTGTAAAAAATATGTTTTTTTTGAGTATGGGAATGTTTATTGTCTGGTTGGCGAGTATGATTTTTTCTATGGAATCAGTACGAGAAAAAATTGTTTACTTTCTGTTTCAGGTATCCTTTTTTACATTTTTGATATCTAGACCATTTATAGGAAGTATTGAAGGTAGTCAATGGTGGTTGAATAGTGAGCAGAGTTTAAACAATTATTATTTTGCTTTTTCAGTTGTTATGCTTTCGCAAATAGGATTGTTTGTAGGTGGTTTGGTTTCTGAAAAAATGATTTATAATAAGAAAAATATAGTTGACAATAAAAGAGAAGAATTTCGATGTGTTTTACAAAATGTGTCAATGATTATATTTTATGTTACAATTATATTTTTCTTTTTGCAGGAAAGTGAAAAACTTTTCTATATGATAGAAAAAAATTATGTAATTTATTATACGGGTTTTCATAGTAAATTACCGGGAATAGTACATACAATAGCTTCTTTTATGAAATATAGTCTTTGCATATTTTTAGCAACTTTGCCAAGCAAGAGGAAAGCATTTTTTCCACTTGCATTATTTCAATTATCAAGTATTCCACAGTTTATAATAGGTGTAAGAAATCCGTTTGTCTTAAATGGTTTGTTTATTATTACCTATTACGTAATTCGTGATTATTTAAAAGATGAGTCAAAATGGATAGGAAAAATTGAAAAAATATTGTTGATCGTATGTATTCCAGCAGGAATTATAGTGATGTACCTACATTCTTTCATTAGAAGTGGTGGTAATATAAAAGGTGGTAATATCTTCTTGATGATTAAAAACTTCTTTTACAGTCAAGGAGTCACTTTCGATGTATTAGCAATAGGATATGGTTGGAAAGGAAATTTACCAGAGCGTCCATTTAGGAACTATACATTTGGAGGATTTATAGATTATATTGTACACGGACGGATTGGGCAAGCTTTATGGGGAACAGAACCGTTGCCAACAACAAACTGCTATACAAATGGTAGGTTGAGCAATAATTTATCCCATAATTTAGCTTATGTTCAAAATCAACAATCTTATTTAGAGGGGCATGGCTGGGGATCCTCTTTTATGTTAGAAAATTACATTGATTTTGGATATATAGGAGTTTTGATCTTTAGCGTTATATTAGGAATCCTTCTAATTAAAATGGTTAAGCATTCATGGAAAAATTCATTTGCAAATACAATTATTCTTGTTTCGCTTATGAATTTATATTTTATACCACGTGCGGAGGCAACAGGTTGGTTAGTTTTTATTATTACATTACAATTTTGGATATGTATGTTAGGAAATTATATGCTGACATGGTTAGTTAGGAAATATTTTCCCATAATTAAAGATAAAAGTAAAGACAAGGAGTAAATTGATGATAGTAAAATATGAAAAGATGTTGTGTGCAATTATTAACTGGTTTGTTCCAAAATCAAATGCAATATCTTTACAAAAGAAAAACAGTATATTATCAGTTTTAATGGGAGCAATTGCTTTGTGTGCTATGTTTTATATGAGCGCACCAATATCTGTTCATTTATTAATTAAATGTGTAATTGGAACACTAATTTTAGGGTTAATTATTTTTTTTTCTATAAATGGAGAGGTAAAACCTGTAAATTGGGATAAAAAAATTGTTACGATTTGGTTAATTTTTGGAGTTTTTCGGTTATTATCGGGTATTTTTGTTTCGAGAGAATATTTGCCGTTAGCATGCGTGTGGCTATTTGTTTTTCCATCATTATTCTTAGTTTGGAATAACCGGAAAGATTATATTGATTTGTTCCTTGCTGCATACAATGGCTTTGTATATCCGATTACATTATTCATTATAGCTTCATTTTTTTTAGTGCCGATTACCGATGAGGCATTTGGAGGATTAACTGGTAATCCAAATGCAATTGGGCAGTTAGTGTGTGTTTTAGTTCCGCTGGTAGTATATAAATACAACGAGAAAAGTATATCTTTGAAAGGTAAAGTTATTTCGGTATTCTTTTTGGGAATTTCAGGAACGGTTATTTTTTATAGTCGTAGCAGGACGACTACATTGGTTGTAATTGGTGTGATTGTTTTTTTGATTACATATACTGTGTTTTATAAAAAAGAAAGTGTGATGAAAATAGTAAGAAATCTTTTTGTGATTATTCTGTCAAGTGTTGTTTTGACTACAGGAATAGCTCGAATTAATCAAGAAATATTTTCTAGAGAAGAAAAAGTAGAAAATAAGAATTCTATGGATGGTTATGTTGATAGAATAACAGGTGCAGATAAGCATAATGAAGGTATCGAGAACTATTCATCTGGGCGAACGGGTATTTGGAAGGCTGTTATCAGAGAAACAAATATTTTAGGTCATCCAAGCAAAGAACATATTAAAACCGGAAGAAATGGAGATGTTGGCGCGAATGCACATAATAATTTCTTGCAGTTTACTTATGATAATGGTGTTATAGCGGGAGTATTATTTTTGATGTTAATTGTCTTAGCGTCGATAAAAACACTTCAAAATATACAAAAATTTGATCCAGAATGGGAGCTTGTTTTGTATGTTAGTGTGGCTTATGGAATAATGGCATTGGTTACAAGTATTAATCTTCCATTTTTATATTTAATGAGTTTTCTTTATTATATTTGTTTTGCGCCTATATTTGAGGGAGAAAAGTCGGATTCGGAGATGTTAATATATTAAAGCTAGTTTCCAAATATGTTATGACTTGAGAGAATCAATTTAAAATATTTTAACTATCAGTTTTAACAGTTATTAATTAACTTTATTTAATAACATGGTGTTAGAATATAAATAGTACAAGTCAAAATGAGAATTCCTTATAAGAAAAAT
>OLNU01000613.1_pt1 | contig 32308 bp, 28 predicted proteins | sample 1672241 | NCBI WGS metagenome assembly OLNU01 (sample SAMEA3136663, study PRJEB25190) | human gut metagenome | biome: human gut; feature: human-associated habitat; material: faeces | place: Austria | collected 2013 | reverse complement strand
GCACCCACGCCTGAACCGACCGCCGCCCCCACGCCCGAGCCGACCGCGGAGCCGAGCGGCGTAAAGGATGAAATCGCCTATGACGAGCCGCGTCTCGTCCGCACGATCAAGCGCGCCAACCTGCGCAAAAAGCCCGCCGGTTCGCGCCTTGGGGAAATCGCCGCCAACACCGCCCTGACCGTCGTCGGCGAGGTCGAAAAGGACGGCGAACTGTGGCTGCACGTTGAAAAGGGCGAGGATCACCGCGAGGGCTATATGCTCTCCGAGCTGGTGCGTCAGGTGAAGCCCGTCGAGCTGATCCCGATCACGGAGGGCGAGGTGCGCGCGCTGTTCCCGGTCATCGGGCGCGACCCCATCGCGGATATCAAAAACGAGATTCCCTTCACCTATACGGAGGAGGAGCTGGCGCAGTATCACACGCTGGACGTCGGCGACCGCAGCGCCGACGTGCTGGCGCTGCGCAAGCGGCTCTACGCGCTGGGCTATTACACCAAGCCGAACGAGAACCCGCTGTATACCGAATCCACCGCCGACGTCATCGAGATGTTCCAGGCCGACTGCGGTTTGGAGGAAACCGGCGTCGCCGATCCGTACACGCAGGCGCTGCTCTTTGACGATCGCATGCTCGCCCGCGAGGGCAGCGCGCAGGAGGTCACCTACCTGTCAAACAAGGCGCAGCCGCTGATGATCCAACGCGCGGAAATCACATCCTACAGCTTCTACGGCAGCGTGCAGGTCAGCGTCCGCAACAACACGACCGGCAAGCTGACCGCCTTCGGCCTGAAGATCATCCCGAACACGAGCGACGGCACACCCGCCGACATGGCCGACACCTTCGCCGAGGAAATCGAAAAGGAATACGCCATCGACGACATCGCCATCGCCAAGGGCAATTCCTATTCCGATTTCGCGACGAACGGCAAAGCGCCGCTCTACAACGATCCCGAGGATTACGAAGAGCCGGAAATCGGCGAGGTCTACGTCTATCCGCATCACTTTCAGGTCAGCTATAAAAACTACTTTTCCGGCGCGCAGGTCGCCGTCTGCTGGTATCGCGCCGCCGGGCGCAACGTCTATGTGGACGACGACCAGATGGTGTTCATCCCCGTCGGCAAGGGCGCGGACGACGTTTTGATGAATACCCTGCCCGTCTCCATTTCGGACAGCGAGACCGAAAACGCCCGCACGTGGGAAATGGGCATCGTCGCGCGCTACGTTCTGCCGATCTATCAGGATTATTACAACCTGCCGCAGGGCGCGTATCTGCGCAGCGTGGAGGACGGCTCCCCCGCGCAGGACGCGGGATTGCAGGAGGGCGATATCATCGTCGGCATCGGCGAGCAGACCATTCTGGGCGACAGAACCCTGCGCCTCTCCCGCGCCTCGTTCGCGCCGGGGGACATTCAAACCGTCTATTTCTGGCGCGACGGCCAGTATTACACCACCGAGATGATGCGCCCCGAAACCTGATCGCCGCCGTCTCCTTGCGCCTTTCCCGGAAAAACCGAATCCCAAAATACAAAACCTCCTGCTCCGGCTCAAAGCGAACCGAAGCAGGAGGTTTTCATACTAATTCGCAGTTAAAATGCTTAACAGAGCGCATCAGATTTTTTGTTCTGACGAAGCCAAGTGAAGTGAGGCGTACTGGAGGTACGTTGAACGGAACGAGGCAAAGTCAGAGCGAAAAAGATGGTGCGCGGATTAAGCCATTTTAACAAGAATTAGTATCATCATATGTCCGTTCCATCAGAAGCGGCTCAGCTCTTGCAAAGCCGCTTCCTCGGAACGAGGGAAATTACTGGTTGTCGGCCTGAATCGCCTCAGCCGCGGTGCGGCCGGAAACGAAGATTTCGACAATCGCGTTGCCGCCGAGACGGTTGCCGCCGTGGATGCCGCCGGTAACCTCGCCAGCCGCGTACAGACCCGGGATCACGTTGTCCTCAGCATCCAGCGCGTGGCGCTCGGTATCGACCTTGATGCCGCCCATGGTGTGGTGGGTGGACGGCGCCATGAAGCGGACGCGCAGCTCCACGCCGTCGAGCTTGTAGGTCTCGGGCAGGTATTTGCCGCTCTCGTCCTTCTCGGCGTAGCCGATCAGGGCGTTCGGGTTGGTCTTCTTCACGCCTTCCGGCTGCTCGCCGGCCATGACGGCCTTGTCGTAATTCTCGATGGTCGCACGCACGGTGTCCGCGTCGGTCTCAAGGCCGAGGGAGGCGAACAGCTCCGCGAGCTGATCGACGGTGCGGACGTACTGACGCCACTCCACATCCTCATTGCCGTAGAGGTACGGGCCCGGAATCTTGGAGGAAGCGTTGGCCAGCTCGATGAACACGCCCTTGGTGCCGTTGTGCTCAATGCCGTTGCGGAACTCCGCCAGAGAGAGCACGTCGCGCTCGGAGGTCTCGTCCACAAAGCGCTTGCCGGTGGTCGGGTTGATGTAGATCGCGTAGTTGCCGCCGCCGAAGGCGAGGTTGCCGTCGTCGATCCAGCTGATCGGCATCATCTGGGTGTAGCCCATGCCGGTCACATCCGCGCCCACGGCCTGCGCCATGGTGATGCCGTCGCCCTTGAGGGAGGAACGGTTGGTGGTCTTGGTGCTGGTGGAGAGATAGTCGCTGGACCAGTAGACATTGGTATCCACAACCATCTGCAGGTTCGCCGCGTAGCCGCCGGTCGCGATCACAACGCCCTTGGTCGCGTGCGCGGTCACCGGGGTGCCGTCATACTGGGTGGCCTTCACGCCGGTCACCCTGCCGTCCTCGACGATCAGCTCTTCCGCGGTGGTGCGGAGCATGATCTTGTTGGAGGCGGCGGTCTCGGAGGTCGCCAGCACGGTGTTCATCGGCGCCTTGAAGTAAGTGCCCCAGCGGCCCGGATAATCCACGCCGTCAATGGTCGCGCCGACAAACTCGTTTTCACGATACCAGAGCGCGCCGATCAGCGTCGGCTGGGTATCCTCGACGAAGGTGGAGCCCTGCGCCTCGAGCCACTGCTTGAGCGTCTGGCCGCCCTCGATGAACTGCTTCACGAGGTCGTAATCGCCGTAGATCCAGCTCGTCATGTCCGCGGAGGGACGCAGGCCGCCGTAATAGGTCTGGAAGATGTGCAGGTTGACGGTGGAGAACAGCGTGAGCTGACCCGCGCCCTCGGCAACCTTCGGCTCCGCCCAATCGAGGTACGCCTGAATTTCCGCCTTCAGATCCTTGAGGGTCTTGAGATACTCGGCATGCACGCCATGCTTGGACAGCTCGGCGATGTCGCCCGCCACGAACTCGTGATCCTTGTAGTAGGCCTCGTCAAACGGCTCTTCGGACCAGCCGAGGATCGTCTTCAGTTCGTCCAGAGTCGCGACGCTCTCGACGACCTTGTTGTAGGTGTTGCCGTCATAGCCCACGCCGGTGGTCGCGTCCGGATCGGCCGGGTCCCACACGAGGTAAGGCATGACGCTCTGATACTGACCGCCGGAGACCAGCGTGTTGCCGCCGACTTCCGCGTTCTTTTCGATCACCAGAACGGTGTTGCCGTCCTGCGCGGCCTGAGCCGCCGCCGCGATGCCCGCGCCGCCCGCGCCGATGACGACCACATCATAGGTCTCCTCGATCGCGGCCTGCGGCTCGTGCGCCGCGCCCGCCGCCTTAAAGGCGTCCATGTTGGTGCAGCCCGCCTGCTCCGCCGCGTCGTTCACCGCGTTGCGGATCGCGTTGCTGGAGAAGGTCGCGCCGGAAACGCCGTCCACACCCGTGCCGTTCGCCGCGAGGATATCCGCGATGACCGGCTCGAAGGCCACGTTGCCGACATGGTCGGTTTCCTTGTTCGCGCCGACCTCGATGGCGGTCACGGCGCTGTCGGAGAAGGTCACGGCCACTTCGACCGGGCCGTTGTAGCCCTTCGCGGTGCCGGTGTACGTGCCGGCGGTGAAGGCCACGGCCGCGTCGTTTACAACCGCCTCGCCCTTCGCCTCGGCCAGCGCCTTGGCCAGCGCTTCCTTCACGGCGTTGCTGGTCACGGTCGCGCCCGCGGTCGCGTCAACGGCGTCCGCGTCGGCCACACCGATCAGAGAGGCGTTATAGCCCTCGATCGCAGCGCCGCCCAGCGCCGGGGTCTCGTTTTCGCCGGTCACGGTCACAGCCGTCACCTTTTCTTCGTCCACGGTCACCTTCACGGTCACCGCACCGGCGAAGCCCTGCGCCGTCGCCTCGTACTCGCCCGGCGTGAACGTCGCGGCCAGACCGGCGGCAAACGGCACGACGGCCATCGCGGACGCGAGAACCAGAGATGCAAGTTTCTTCATCTTGACAAAACCTCCTCTTGAATTGACAATCAAGCCCGAATACGCCGCCCGTTTTTTCGCGCAAAACGAGCTTTTCAGGCATTCCTCACGCTTATTATGTTATCACGCATCGAGAAGTTCGTCAATTTATTTACAAGCAAATCCTCCCATTATTTCCTAAAGCCGCTTTAGATTTTACTCCTTCCGTCACGACTTCGTCGTGCCACCTCCCTCAAGGAGGGAGGTCTTTCATCCGGTTATTTTCCGTCTAAGCAATAAGTCGCGCCGTACCCGTAGGGGCGCGCATTGCGCGTCCGCGTTTTGTGCAGAATTTGCCTTTTGCTCAATGGTTACTCCGTTTTTTGCAAAGAAAAGCCCCGCCCTCCCCATCGGAGAGCGGAGCTCTGTGTATGCGATTATCCCAGATACGCCTTGCGCACCGCGTCGTCGTGCATGAGCGCATCGGCGCTGCCTTCCTTGACGACATGGCCGGTTTCCAGCACATAGGCGCGGTTGGCGATGGAAAGCGCCATCTGCGCGTTCTGCTCGACCAGCAGGATCGTCGTGCCCGCCTGATTGAGCTTCAAAACGATCTCGAAAATCTGCTCGACCAGCAGCGGCGCCAGACCCATGGAGGGCTCGTCGAGCATCAGCAGCTTCGGCTTGCTCATCAGCGCGCGCCCCATCGCCAGCATCTGCTGCTCGCCGCCGGAGAGCGTTCCGGCGATCTGCCGCTGGCGCTCCTTCAGGCGCGGAAACTGCTCGAAAACCTGATCCAGCGACGCGGCCAGCTCGCCCGCCGGGCGCGTGTAGCCGCCCATTTCGAGGTTTTCGCGCACGCTCATCTGCTGGAAGACGCGCCGCCCCTCCGGGCAGAGCGCCAGCCCGAGCGACACGACCTTGCTCGCCGGGGTGGACGTGATGTCGTGCCCCTCAAACGTGATGCTGCCGCTCTTGGGCTTGAGCAGACCCGCGACCGTGTTCATCGTGGTGGATTTGCCCGCGCCGTTCGCGCCGATCATCGTCACGATTTCGCCCTGATTCACCTCGAAGGAGACGCCCTTGATGGCATGAATGCTGCCGTAATAGACGTTAAGCCCCTCAACCTTCAGCATGCTCATGGCTCATTGCTCCTTCCGTTTGCCCAGATAGGCCTCGATGACCACCGGGTTATTCTGAATTTCCTCCGCCGTGCCCTTCGCGATGATCTTGCCGTAGTTGAGCACGCAGATGCCCTCGCAGATGCCCATGACCAGGCTCATGTCGTGCTCGATGAGCAGGATGGCGATGTGGAACTGATCGCGGATCTTTGTGATGTTCTCCATCAGCTCCTCCGTCTCGTGCGGGTTCATGCCTGCCGCCGGTTCATCCAGCAGCAGCAGCGACGGATTGGTGGCCAGCGCGCGGACGATTTCAAGGCGGCGCTGCGCGCCGTAGGGCAGGCTGCCCGCCTGATGATTGGCCAGATCCTGCATATCGAAAATGCTCAGCAGGTCGAGCGCGCGCTCGTGCATTTCGCGCTCGCCGCGCCAATACCCCGGCATGCGGAAAATGCCGGAAAGCATACCGTAGCGCACCTGATTGTGCAGGCCGATGCGCACGTTGTCCTCCACGGACATGTTGTCAAACAGACGGATGTTCTGGAATGTGCGGGCAATGCCCAGCTTGTTGGCCTGCGCCGTGTTCATGCCCGCCGTGTCGCGGCCGTTGAGCATAATCGTGCCCATCGTCGGCTGGTACACCTTGGTCAGCAGGTTGAACACGGTGGTCTTGCCCGCGCCGTTCGGGCCGATCAGACCGGCGATTTCCGTCTTGCCGATAATCAGGTTGAAATCCTCGACGGCATGCAGGCCGCCGAAGTCAATTCCCAGATTCCGCGCCTCCAGCACGGGGCGCTCATTGAAATCGCGCTCGGGGATGATGCCGTGGCTCGGCGCCGGAACCATTCGGGTCGCGGCGCGCTTTTTGTTTTCCGTCATGCCTCGTCAGCCTCCTTCTTCCGCCCTTTTCCGCGCGGGATGATCCGCTCCACCATGCCGCGCAGCGTCGGGTTGTTCGTGGCCAGCATGACCAGAATCAGCACGATGGCATAGATGAGCATGCGGTAATTCGCAAACGCACGCAGCAGCTCGGGCAGGATGGTCAGCAGCGTCGCGGAGATGATCGAGCCGCGGATGTTGCCGATGCCGCCGAGCACGACGAACACCAGCACGAGGATCGACGTATCAAACTTGAACTTCGACGCGGCGACGGTAGAGAAATTCAGGCCGTAAAGCGCGCCTGCCATGCCCGCCAGCACGGCGGAGGTGACAAACGCCATCATCTTGTATTTGGTCACGTTCAGCCCCATCGCCTCCGCCGCGATGCGGTTGTCGCGGATGGCCATGATCGCCCGGCCGGATCGGCTGTCGATCAGGTTGAGCACCACGAACAGGGTGAAGAGCGTGAGCGCAAAGCCCATGCCGAACGTCGCCATCTTGTTCACGCCGGTCGCGCCCGCCGGGCCGTTGACCAGCAGCTTGCCCGCCACGTTCGGGTTGTTGAAGGCGATATGCAGGCGCTGGCCGTCCAGCGAAATATACAGGCAGTTGATGACGTTGCGGATGATTTCACCGAACGCCAGCGTGACGATCGCCAGATAGTCGCCGCGCAGGCGCAGCACCGGAATACCGATGACCACGCCCGCGATACCGGCCGCCGCGCCGCCGGTCAGAATCGCCAGCAGTAGGCAGAGCGTTTCGTTCGCCACGCCCATGCCCTTGCTCAGCCACATGGCCATTACAATGCCGGAAAACGCGCCGACGCTCATAAAGCCCGCGTGGCCGAGGCTCAGCTCGCCGGAAATGCCGACCGTCAGGTTGAGGGAGACGGCCATGACGACATACGCGCAGATCGGCACAAGCTGCCCCTTGAGCGAGCGGGTCATCGCGCCGGTGGAGATCATCACCTGACAGGCGATGAACGCCGCGATCACAATACCGAAGGTTATCAGGGTGCTGCGGAATTTTTTGCTTCTCATGGTTTTCACCTCACACTTTCTCGCGCACGGGCTTGCCCAGCAGGCCGGTCGGCTTGACCAGCAGCACGAGGATCAGCACGGCGAACACCAGCGCATCGCCCAGCTCGGTGGAGACATACGCCTTGCCGAGAATCTCGATCACGCCCAGCAGCACGCCGCCGATCATCGCGCCCGGAATGGAGCCGATTCCGCCGAAGACGGCGGCGGTGAACGCCTTGATGCCCGGCATGGAGCCGGTGGTCGGCTGGAGCGTGGGGTAGGCGGAGCAGAGCAGCACGCCCGCAATCGCCGCCAGCGCGGAACCGATGGCGAACGTCATGGAGATGGTCATGTTGACGTTGATGCCCATCAGCTCTGCTGCGCCCTTGTCTTCGGACACGGCGCGCATCGCCTTGCCGAACTTGGTGCGCCCGGTGAACGCCGTCAGCGCAGCCATGATGACGATATTGGCCAGCACCGTGACGATCGTGCCGCCGGAGATGACGAGCTGGCCGTCCATCAGCGTGAGCGAGCCGAGGGAAATGACGGAGGGATAGCTCTTCGGCGCGGAGCCCCAGATCAGCAGCGCGCTGTTTTGGAGGAAGTAGCTCACGCCGATGGCCGTAATCAGCACGGCGAGCGACGGCGCTTTCCGCAGCGGCTTATAGGCCAGCCCCTCGATGACAATGCCCAGCGCGGTGCACACCACCATCGCCAGCACAACGGAAACCAGCTTCGGCAGACCGAGGTACTGCATGGCGCAGAAGGAGACATACGCGCCGACCATGATGACGTCGCCGTGGGCGAAGTTCAGCATTTTGGCAATGCCGTAAACCATCGTATAGCCGAGCGCGATGATGGCGTAGACGCTTCCCAGACTGATTCCGTTAATCAGGTAGGAAAGAAACAATGTCATTTCATTCACCTCATTTGCGTAATACTAATTCGCAGTTAAAATGCTTAACAGAGCGCATCAGATTTTTTGTTCTGACGAAGCCAAGTGAAGTGAGGCGTACTGGAGGTACGTTGAACGGAACGAGGCAAAGTCAGAGCGAAAAAGATGGTGCGCGGATTAAGCCATTTTAACAAGAATTAGTATAAGTGCGTCAGAAAAGGGGGATAGACGAACGCGGCAGATACAACAAAAGTACATGGCTCCGGCTGACCGAAGCCATGTACGCTGAGATTGCTGTTTACTCCGCGCTGACGTAAGCGCCATCCTTGATGACAACGGCAGTCGGGGTCTTGGTGACGGTGCCGGCGGCGTCCCACGTTATGGTGCCGGTCAGACCTTCCACCTGAATCTCCTGCATGGCGGCGATAATCATGTCGCAGGCGTCCTCCACGGAGGTATCGGCGGTCACGCCCGCCTTCTCGCAGGCGGCAGCCAGCGCGTAAATGCCGTCATAAGCATCCGCAGCGAACTGGTTCGGCACGCCGCCGAACTTCTCCTGATACTTGGTGACGAAGGAGACCGTCTTCTCGTCCTTCGCATCCGCGGCGAACGGGGTCAGCATCATCAGCCCCTCGGCCAGGCTGGTGTCAAAGCCCTCGATGGCGAGGATGCCGTCCATGCCGTCGCAGCCGAAGAAGGTCGGCGCATAGCCCATGGCGTTGGCCTGCATGAGGATCATGGAAGCCGGGGTGTAATAGATCGGCAGGAACACGAGGTCAGCGCCCGCTTCCTTCGCGGCGGTCACCTGCACGGAAAAATCGGTGGTGTCGTCGGTGAAGGTGGAAACGGCGACAACCTCCAGCCCCAGCTTCTTGGCCTCCGCGTCGAAGGTCTGGTAGACGCCGGTGGAATATGCGTCGGCGTTGTTGTAGATCACGGCGACCTTCTCGGCCAGCTTGTGCCCGGCGATGTACTGCGCGGAAGCAGTGCCCTGCGCCGGGTCGGTGAAGCAGACCTGATACACGTTGTCCTTATCGACGGTAACATCCGAAGAAGAGGCGGACGGCGTGAGCATGAAGACGCGATCCTCATACGCCTGCGCGCCGACGGCGATGCAGGGGTTGGTGGTGACGGTCGCGAGCATCATCTGCGCGCCCCAGTCGAGCAGGTTGTTGTAAGCGTTGACGGATTTCTCCGCGTCCGCCTCGTCGTCCTGCGCGTTCAGCTCATACTGCTGGCCGCCCAGCGCGTTCAGCTCGTCGATGGCGATCTGCGCGCCATTGGCGACAGCCGTGCCATAAATCGCGGCCGCGCCGGTCAGCGGGCCGATTTCGCCAATCTTGATCGCGCCATCCGCCATCGCGAAGGTCGCGGTCATCGTCATCGCGGCGGCAACGGCCGCAGCAAGCAACTTCTTCATGTCAATTCCCCCTATTACAGGATTCGTGAAATTCGCCGGGGGCTTTTTTTGATCCCCGCCGTTGATAGGTGGTATTATACCGCAATCATCCCGTCAAAACAAGCGAATTCTTTCAGTTTTCTTCACTTTTACGATGAATATTTTTCACTTTACGACTTCTATTTTGCAGTCAGTTGCAATTCATTGCCCAATTTCACCAAAAAACTATTCTTTTTGATGGCGCTTGCAAATTTCGATCTTTCCGTCCTCCTTCGCGCATTTTGAACTATACAACGCCGCCCGCTTCAATTATAATAGGAAGAAAGACGCGGATTCCGAAAAGGCGCGCGCCCTCAGCGCCGCGCGGCGGGATTCGCTTATCAAAGTGAGGCTTTCATATGAACAAGCGCCGCCTGATTCCCCTGTTCACCGCTTTTATCCTCTGGGGCAGCCAATACGTCGTCTCCAAGGTCGCGCTGCGCACCATTCCGCCGGTGACGCTGCTCGCGCTGCGCTATCTGGTTTCTATCCCGGCGCTCCTGCTCGTCCTGCGCCTGCGCAGGGCACTGAAACCCGTGGACAGGCGCGACTGGCCGATTCTCTTTGCCATCGGCTTCACCGGGTATTTCGCCAGCTTCTGCCTGCAAATGCTGGGGATCAATCGGCTGACCGGCTCGCTCTCCTCGCTGCTGGGCGCGATGAACCCCATCTTCATCCCGATTCTCGCCGCGCTCTTTCTGCGCGAGCGCATCACCCTGTCCAAAATCGCCTGCGTCGCGCTCTCCCTGCTCGGCGTGGTGGTCATCGTCGGCGTGGGCGGCACGGCGGACGCCGCCGGTGTATTGATGATGCTGGTCAGCGTCTTCCTCTGGTCCACCGCCTCGATCATCATCCGCCGCATCAGCGGCCGCTACGACCCGATGCAGATCGCGCTGATGGCGATTTGCTGCGCCCTGCCCCTGACCGGCGCATGGTCTTTGATCGAGCTGCAAAACGCCGCCTGCTCCTTTTCGGCGCAAAGCATCCTCGCCGTGCTGTACATGGGCATTTTCGGCACCGCCGTGACCCATTCGCTCTGGAATTACAGCCTGCGGGTGATGGACGCGAGCTTTTGCTCCATGTTTTACCCGATGCAGCCGCTCGTCTCCGCGATTTTGGGCGTGCTGTTTCTGCATGAAACCGTCACCCCCAGCTTTATTCTCGGCGCGCTGATGATCTGCGGGGGCATTGTCGCGGCGGTAAAGTCCGCCCCAAAATAATACTTTGCCAATAAAAACGAGGGATTGCCCGCTTTTGCAATCCCTCGTTTTTATTGATTTGGTTTTTTCCCCTTACGGAAGCACGATCTTCGGGTCTTTTTCCCGCGCGCGGTAGATCACGAAGCGGCTGCCGATGCACTGCACCGGCTCGGCGTTCGTGCCCTCGCAGAGGGCGGCAATCGCGTCGCGGGCACTCATCGGGCTGTTCTGCAAAACCGTGCCCTTAATCAGCTCCCGCGCTTCGAGCGCGTCGGAAGCCTGCTTGATCATATTTTCGTTCACGCCATCCTTGCCGACATGGATGATCGGCTCCATGGTGTTGGCCAAACTGCGCAGATACGCGCGCTGTTTACTCGTCATAAGCTATCCTTTCTGTTTTGGGGAACGTTGGGCTGCCGCCCAAACTTGCTTGGGGTCTTAGACCCCAAACCCCATCCTTTGCCTTGCGGCATGCCGCAAGGCAATATGTGGAAGGTGTCGGGAACTCAGTTCCTGACCGGGGTTTGGGGCAGCGCCCCATCGTACCCTCGTTACTCCACAAAGTCGAATTCCATATCGCCGATGACGACGCTGTCGCCTTCCTTCGCGCCCGCCGCGCGCAGCGCGTCGATCACGCCGCGGCTGCGCAGGGTGCGATGGAAATAGTTGAGCGATTCCTGATCGGTGAAGTTGACCGAGTCGATGAGCTGCTCCATCGCCGGGCCGGAAACGACGTAATAGCCGCCGTCCTTTTCGATGGTGAACGGCGCCTGTTCGGCGGTCTCCACCGGCAGCTCTTCCTCAAAGACGCGGCGATCCGGCAGGGTCGGCAGGATGCGCACAATCGCGCCCATCAGCGCGTCAAAGCCCTGCTGCGTCGCGGCGGAAACCGGATAGACCTCGATGTCCGTGCCCTTGAGGTGCTTTTTGAGGCGTTCGAGGTTCTCCTCCGCGCCCGGCAGATCCATCTTGTTGGCGGCGACGATCTGCGGCCGCTCGGCCAAATCGCCGTAGGCCACCAGCTCGTCGCAGATGTGCTCGAAATCCTCGACCGGGTCGCGCCCCTCGCTGCCCGCGATATCCACCACATGCACCAGCAGGCGCGTGCGCTCCACATGGCGCAGAAAGCGGATGCCCAGCCCCACGCCGTCGCTCGCGCCCTCCACCAGACCGGGGATATCCGCCATGACGAAATCCGTGCCGTACTGGCGGCAGATGCCCAGATTCGGGGCCAGCGTGGTGAAATGATAATTCGCAATCTTCGGGCGTGCCGCCGTCACGACGGAGAGAATCGTGCTCTTGCCGACGTTCGGGTAGCCGACAAGGCCGACGTCCGCGATGCTCTTGAGCTCCAGCTCAAACTCGGTGATCTCGCATTTCTGACCCGGCTTGGCGAAGTTCGGCGCCTGACGGGTCGGCGTGGCGAAGTGCGCGTTGCCCCAGCCGCCGCGGCCGCCCTTGAGCAGGATGTGTTCCTGCCCCGCCTCGTGCATATCGGCCACCAGACGGCCGTCGGAAACCAGCCGCACCGTCGTGCCCACCGGCACTTTGATGATGAGATCCTTGGCGCTCTTGCCGCGGCAGAGCGCCGCCGCGCCGTTTTCGCCGTTGTCGGCGGTGTATTTGCGCTTATAACGGAAATCCATCAGCGTGTGCATGTTCGGGTCGGCGAGCAGCACAATGTCGCCGCCGTTGCCGCCGTCGCCGCCGTCCGGGCCGCCGTTCTGCACAAATTTTTCGCGATGGAAGGAGACCGCGCCGTTGCCGCCGTTGCCGGCCTTCGCGGTGATTTTAACCTGATCGACAAACATAACTTCTTTTACTTTCCTCTACTTAAAACCCACGGGGATCAGTTGAAACAGACTATCCGAGCAATTATACCCTTAATCGCTTGGTTCGTCAAGGGTTTTGGCCGCTTTCTTCGCCCCGCCCAAAGGATTCCCCGATTCCGGCCGGTTGGGCGCGTTTTGCGCAAATTTCCGCATTTTCGGAAAAAATCCGCGGAAACCGCTTGCTTTTTCGCGATTCCTGTGCTATCATACATAACTGGCACATCCTTGTTCTGCATGCAAAATTGCAGAGCCAGAGTCCAAAAGGAGGTGAAAGGATCATGAATAAGTACGAACTGATCTACATCATTGATACCAACGTCGAGGAGGCTGCCCGCAAGGAGCTGATCGAGAAGTTCAACGGTATCATCGCTGCCAACGGCGGCGAGGTTGTCAAGGTTGAGGAGTGGGGCAAGCGCCGCCTGGCCTACGCCATCGACTACAAGACCGAAGGTTATTACGTGTATGTCGCTTTCAACGGCGCTTCCGAGCTGCCCAAGGAGCTCTCCCGTAATCTCGGCATCAACGAGAACGTCATCCGTTCTCAGATCGTCAAGCTGCTTGAGAAGAAGAGCAGCGTGAAGCCGCGCCCGGTTCGCGTCGCTCCCGTGAGCGAGGAGACCCAGGCCGAGGCCGCTCCCGCCGAGCAGGCGTAAGCGAAACATCGCCAACTGAACGAAGGCAACTTCGTGAAGCAGTAGAGGAAACAGAGTCATATGAATAAGGTTTTTCTGATCGGCAATCTGACCCGCGACCCTGAAATGAGATCTACCCAGTCCGGCGTTCCGGTTTGCAACTTCAGCATCGCGGTCAATCGCCGCTTTCGCAACGCGCAGACCGGCCAGCAGGAAACGGATTTTCTCAACATCGTCGCCTGGCGCCAGCTCGCCGAGCTCTGCGGCCGCTATCTGACCAAGGGAAGGAAGGTGGCCGTGACCGGCTCCATCCAGACCCGCACCTACGAGGCGCAGGACGGCAGCAAGCGCAGCGCGTTTGATATCGTCGCCGACGAGGTCGAGTTCCTTTCCGCCAACCAGAGCAGCGGCGCCCCTTCCGGCGATTATCACCAAGCCCCTGCCGCTCCCGCCGCGCCGCGCGCGCAGGCTCCGGCCTACGCCCCCGCAGACGCCGGGTTCACGCAGGTGGATGACGATGAACTGCCCTTTTAAGTCCGAGATCAATTTGCAAAGCCAGCCCTGCTGGTGAAGAAAGGAGAACTTCCATGTCTGAAGATCGTGGAGCACGCCGTCCGCGCGGCCGTAAGCCGCGCCGCAAGGTTTGTGCGTTCTGTGTCGATAAGATTGAATACATCGACTACAAGGAGTTCCGTGATGTGAACTCCCGTATGCGCCGCAACATCAACGAGCGCGGCAAGATCATGCCCCGCCGTATGAGCGGCAACTGCGCCAAGCATCAGCGTCAGCTTTCCGAGGCCATCAAGCGCGCCCGTGCCATCGCGCTGCTGCCCTACACCGCTGAGTAAGAAGCAAAGCGAAATCAAGCGTTTCTCGCAAGAGAGGCGCTTTTTTGTTGCTCTACTTTCTTTTCAAAAAGAAAAAGGCGGGACAATGATTGCCGTCATCGTCTCGCAGGTCCGCAAGGGCTAACCAATCCAAAAACCCTTCCGTCGTGCCTTTATCTTAACATGTTTAATCGGAAAAGTCAATGTTTCCGCCAATAAAAACAGCCATGCGGGGTTCATTTGAACTGTCCGCATGGCTGTCATTATGCGCTTATACTAATTCGCAGTTAAAATGCTTAACAGAGCGCATCAGATTTTTTGTTCTGACGAAGCCAAGTGAAGTGAGGCGTACTGGAGGTACGTTGAACGGAACGAGGCAAAGTCAGAGCGAAAAAGATGGTGCGCGGATTAAGCCATTTTAACAAGAATTAGTATTAAATCAATCCCTGCACGATAATCAGCACAATCAGAATCGGCAGGACGATTTGCAGCAGCGGCTTGAGCGCGCGCGGCAGGCGAATCCCCTCGCCCGCGTTGGCTTCCTCCAGATAGCGGTCAAAGCCCCAGCCCCATTTCGTCACGCAGAAAAGCAGATACACCAGACTGCCGAACGGGAGCAGCAGGTTAGAGACAATGAAATCCTCGCCGTCGAGCACGGTGCTGCCCGCGCCCAGCGGCTGGAAGCCGCTCCACAGGTTGAAGCCCAGCACGCACGGCACACTCGCCAGCAGGATGAACGCCGCGCCGAGCACACACGCGCGGCGGCGCTCAATGTGAAACAGCTCCATGGCGCTGGCAATGATGTTTTCAAACACCGCGACGACCGTCGTGAAGCTGGCGAACGTCATAAACAGGAAGAACAGCGTGCCCCACACGCGGCCGCCCGCCATGCCGGTGAAGACATTCGGCAGGGTGATGAAGATGAGGCTCGGCCCCGCATCCGGCGAAACGCCGTAGGAGAAGCAGGCCGGGAAGATAATCAGACCCGCGCTGACCGCCACGAACGTATCCAGCGCGCAGATGCGCACGGCCTCGCCGGTCAGCGTATGGTCGCGGTTCATGTAGCTGCCGAAGATTTCCATCGCGCCGATGCCTAGGCTGAGCGTGAAGAACGCCTGATTCATCGCCGAAACGAGAACGCTGCCGATTCCCTGCTCCACGGCGCGCCCCCAATCGGGCAGAAGGAAGAACGCAAGCCCGTCCTTCGCGCCGGAGAGGGTGAAGCTGTGCACGGCCAGCACGGCAATCAGCACGATCAGCGCGCACATCATCCCCTTGGTGATGCGCTCCACGCCGTTTTGCAGGCCGAAGCTGCAAATCGCAAAGCCGAGCACGACGGTCAGCGCCATGTAGCCGCCCATCTCGCCGGGGCTTTCCAGCATCCGACCAAAAACGCCGGAAACCGCGTCGCCGCTCAGGCCGCTGAACGCGCCGGTCAGGAATTTGAAGAAATAGCTGAGCATCCAGCCGCTGACCGTGGTGTAATACATCATCAGCATGCAGCAGCCGAACAGGCAGAGATAGCCGTGCAGATGCCACTTCGCGCCCCGCTTTTCCAGCGCGCGATACGCCTGCGTCGCCGTTCCGTGACCCGCGCGGCCGACAGCCAGCTCCATGGTCAGCACGGGAACGCCCATCGCCAGCAGGAAGATCAGATAAAACAGCACGAATACGCCGCCGCCGTTCTGCCCCGCGACCGTCGGAAAGCGCCAGACGTTGCCGATGCCGATCGCGCAGCCCGCGCTGACGAGCAGAAAGCCCAATCGAGAAGCGAAGTTCTCGCGCTTGGGCGCCGAATTTTCATTTTGATTCATGGCCATCCCTCTTTTGCTTTTTAAGGGAGAACGTTTGGGCTTCGCCCCAAACCCCAGCAGGGAAATGATTTCCCTGCGCCCTCTCTTCATGGATTGCAAAGCAATCCGCGAAGGCGGGAGATGCAAGAACCTCAGGTTCTTGCCGGAGTTTGAGGCAGAGCCTCAACGTTCCCTCCGTAACTTCAGAGTATTGCACGGCATCTTCCGGTTGTCAAGCCCCGGTCAGCATAAAATGGTCGCGAATCCGAATCAGCGCGTCCACCATGCCGGGAAGCTGCACATCCTCCCCGGCAACGGCGGGCACCACCGCCACCACCTCGCCGTCCCGCCTGACGCGGATTTCCCCCAGCACGTCGCCCGCGTAAACCGGCGCGTTCACCCGCTCGACGAGCGCCGCCTCCAGCGAAAGCGCGTTTTTCTCGCCCCGCCTTTCGAGCAGGCTGCACGTGCCGCCGCTGACCACCGAAACCCGATCCCGCCCGCCGAGGCGGACGGGCACCGTCATATCCATCGACTGTCCCTGTGCGATGGGCGTCACCAGCTTCACGTTCGCAAAGCCGTATTCCAGCATGGCGCGCGCCTCGTCAAAGCGCGTCTGCCCGGCGGGTGTGCCGAGCACGACGGCGATCAGCCGCATGCCGTCCTTTTTGGCCGTCGCGCTGATGCAGTAGCGCGCCTCGTTGGTCGATCCGGTCTTATAGCCGTCGCAGCCGGGGTAGAACCGAACCAGCCGGTTCGTGTTCGTCAGCGCGGTCACGCGCCCGCCGCGGTGCCGAATCTCATCCATCCAGATCGTCGAGTAGCGGTAATACAGTGGATGCAGATCAAGCTGCGCGCTCAGCTTCGCCACGTCCCGCGCGGTGGTATAGTGATCGGGTGCGGGCAGGCCGGTGCAGTTGACGTAATGCGTGTTTTGGAGCCCCAGTTCATCGGCGCGCGCGTTCATCAGCTTCACAAACGCTTCCTCTGCCCCGGCGAGATGCTCCGCGATGGCGACGGCCGAATCGTTGGCGCTGGCGACGATCACGGTCTTGAGCAGCTCGCCGAGCGGATAGCGCTCTCCCGCGTCGAGAAACGCCTGACTGCCGCCCATGCTCGCCGCGCGCGGGGAGACGGTCACCTGATCCTGCACGGACACGCGCCCCTCGTCCAGCGCCTCCAGCGTCAGCAGAATCGTCATCACCTTGTTGACGCTGGCAACCGGTCGGCGCTCGTCCGCGTTCTTTTCAAAGACGACCCGCCCGGTCGAGGCCTCGCAGAGAATCGCGCTCGGGCTGGTCAGCGCAATCGGCGCTTCCGCCTCCATCGGCGTGTCGTCGGCCTTTGCCAGCCCCGGCAGCAAAGACAAGATCATCAGCGCCGCCCATCCCATTTTTCTTTTCATGGCTCTCCTCCTTTACTGCGCCATCATCTGCGCGATTTCATCCCGGCTCAGCTGCGGATGCAGCGCCTGATTGATTCCGTCGGCCAGCACGCCGGCCATGCGCTCCACCAGCGCGTCCACTTCGCGCGGGGTGACGATCATCTCCCCCAGCTTTTCGGAAACCACGCGCTCCACGCAGGCCGCGATGCGTTCCTCCTCCACCTCGCCTTCGCCCAGCGCGCAAAGCGCGTCGGCGGCGATGGTCGAGGCATACACCACCAGCGGCACGCCCACCGCGACGACGGGCACGCCGAGCGTCTCCCGGTCGAGCGCCTTTCGGTGGTTGCCCACGCCCGAGCCCGGCGTGATGCCCGTATCCGCAATCTGGATCGTCGAGGCGATGCGCTTGGAGCTGCGCGCGGCCAGCGCGTCCACGGCGATCACCGCGTCCGGCCTGACATGGGCGACCATGCCGCGCAGAATCTCCGCCGTCTCCATGCCCGTCACGCCGAGCACCCCCGGCGCGGCTGCGCAGACGCTGTTCATCTCCGCACCCCACGGCAGGCTGTCGCCGATGTGCCGCGTCACCAGCACGCGCTCCGCCGTGCGCGGGCCGAGGGAATCCGGCGTGACGCTGCGGTTGCCCAGCCCGACGACCAGCGCCGTTTTCATGCCCTCGGGCAGCATGTCGCGAAGGGTCTTCGCCAGCTCCGCCGCCAGCGCGCGCCGCGTTTCCAGCGAAACCGTCAGCGCCTGCTCGCAGGCCAGCGTGACATAGGTGCCCATCGGCCTGCCCAGCCTCCGCGCGCTCGCCTCGTCCTCCACCTTCACGACCGTGCGCGACAGGCCGCCCTCGCGCAGCTCGCCGCCCGCCGCCTCCACGGCCAAATCCGTCCATTTCGCCCTCATGCTCTCGCCTCCGCTGCCGTTTATACCAGTTTGAGCGCGAAAGGCGTTCTCTATACGCTTTTTCCTCCGCTTTCCAACCGACAAAAAAGGCCGTCAAGCTCAATCCAGACCGTTCTTATAATCCCGGTCTTATCGGCTTGACAGCCTCTTGTCGCAATATTCTTTTTTCGTTCGTTTTTTTATTCGCTGATCGGGTTCATCCTGCCCGCGTAAACGCCGCCGAACACCCGAATCCCCGGCGCGCAGCCGTCGAAAGCAAAATCCGAAACGCGCGTCGTCGTCGGCATTTTGACAAACGAGAGCCTTGTGCAGCCGAAAAACGCCATGCGCCCGACCGCGCTCGTGCCCCAAGGCAGCGTCACCTGCGTCAGGCTCTCGCACCCGGCGAAAGCGCTGTCCTTTAATTGCTCCAGCCCGCGCTCAAAGCTGACGCTGACGAGCTGGCGGCAGCCGAAAAACGCGCTCTCGCCGATTTCGCGAACGCCGCCGCCCACGACGAGCTGCTCCAGCGTGCCGCTGGCAAAAAACGCCTTCGGCGCAATCGCCGCCACGCGCCTGCCGCAGATTTCCGTCGGAATTTCGATGCGGTGCGGCGCGGTCTGCCGCGCGCCCAAAACGGTCAGCGTGCCGTCCTCCTCCTCGCGGAGCACGAGCTCCTCGTCGTCCTTCCAGCTCTGAAAATCAAACGTCAGCCCGTTGAGCCGGGCGTACTGCGCCGCGGGCGCATCCTCCGCGCCGTAGAGCCTCAGCTCCTTGCTGCACCCGAAGAACGCGCCGCCGCCGATCTGCGTGACGCTGGCGGGCATTTCCACCCGCTTGAGCGCCGCGCATTTGGAAAAGCAGCTCGGCCCAAGCTGCACGACGCCCGGCTCGATGCGCACCCGTTCGAGCTGGCTGCATTTGGCGAAGGCCAGCGTGCCCACGCGCTGCACCCCGCCGGGGATGGTCAGCAGACGCAGATGCGAGCAGCCAGAAAACGCCATTTCGCCGATCTGCCGCAGGCTCTCCGGCAGGATGACCCGGCGCAGCGCGGCGCAGCCCTCGAACGCGCGCGGCGCGATGGCCACCACCGGGCACGCGCCCGCCTCGAACTGGATATCCAGATCATCCGCCTGCCGATCGACGCAGCGCACGGCGGTCAGCGTTCCATCCCCGTTATCGGAAAAATCCATCACGCGCCGCCCGACCATCGCGCAGGCTGAGGAAAAGCGCTGACGCGGCACGCTTTCCACCGGCGCGCTGAAGCCGTCCTGCATGATCGTTCTGTCGTTTTCCCCCTGCGCGAAGGGCGATTTCCTTGTGAGCATGTCGATTCCTCCGATGATTTTGTCACATATTACTTTATTATAGCATCGCGCGGGGAGGATGACAATTCATTTTTTTATCCGGCTTTTCTTGACACTCCGAATCGCCCATGATATAGTTATAAATTGGATTGATTTGCCCTGATTTTTCATTGGATAAAGAGAGGAAACTGTCATGTCGCTTACCGTCCTGCTGGCTGTCGCCTTTGTCGGCGCGGCGCTGTATTACGTCTGCCCGCTGCGCCTGCGCTGGGTGCTGCTGCTGCTGCTCAGCTACGGGTTTTATCTAACCTGCGGCCTGTCCGCCCTGCCCTTCATCGCCCTGACGACGCTGACGACATGGGCGGGCGCGCTGGTCATCGCCCGCGTCGGCGAAAGCGGAAAGACCTACCTGCGTGCGCACAAGGCCGAGCTGACCGTCGAAGCGAAAAAGGCTCAAAAGGCCAGGACGCGCTCGCGCCAGCGCGTCTGGTTTTTCGCGGTGCTGCTGCTGAATTTCGGCGTGCTGGCCGTGCTCAAGTATCTGAACCCCGTGATGGCGTGGGGCGCGTCGCTGCTGGGCGGCAGCGCGCCGTCGCTGGGGCTGGTTCTGCCGCTGGGCATCAGCTTTTATACCTTTCAGTCGATGGGCTACCTGATCGACGTCTACAACGGCAAATACGCCCCGGAGAAGAACCCGGCGAAGTTCGCGCTGTTCGTCTCCTTCTTCCCGCAGTTGATTCAGGGGCCGATTGCGCGCTTTGACCAGCTCGAAAGCCAGCTCGTCACGCCGCACCGCTTCGACCTTGACGGTATCGAGCGCGGCCTGCTGCTGATGCTCTGGGGCTGGTTCAAGAAAAAGGTGATCGCCGACCGTGCCCTGTCGCTGGTGGAAGCGGTTTTCGGCAGCCAGAGCGCCTACGGCGGCGCAGTCATCGTCGTCGGTGTGCTGTTTTACTCCCTCCAGCAATACGCGGATTTTTCCGGCGGCATTGATCTGGTGACGGGCATCGCCCAGCTCTTCGGCATACAGCTTGCGCCGAACTTCAAGCGGCCGTATTTCTCCGTATCCCTCGGCGATTTCTGGCGGCGCTGGCACATCAGTCTGGGCGCGTGGATGCGCGACTACGTGTTCTATCCCTTCGCGCTGACCCGCCCGGTTTCCCGCATGAGCAAGGCGCTCAAGAAAAAGGCCGGTACGCACATTGCCCGCGCCCTGCCTGCCGCGCTTGGCAACATTCTGGTGTTTCTGCTGGTGGGCGTCTGGCACGGCGCGCAGATGAATTATGTGCTCTGGGGGCTGTATAACGGCGTGATTCTCGCGTTCACCGCGCTGGTCGAGCCGGTCTATAAGCGGATGAACGACCGCCTGCCACGGCTGACAGCCTCCGGCGGCTTCCACGTGTTCCGGATTCTGCGCACGTTCCTCGTCGTGAACATCGGCTGGTATTTTGACCGCTGCGTTCGCGTCTGTGATGCGTTTGCCATGCTGCATAAGACGTTCTTCGCCTTCAACGCGCGGCAGCTCTTTGACGGCACGCTGGATACCCTCGGCCTGGCGGCCAAGGATTACCGTATCCTGCTCGTCGCGACGATTATTCTCTTTGTCGTCTCCCTCATGCAGGAGCGCGGCGTGAAGATCCGCGATTTCGTGCTCTCCCGCCCGCTGGCGCTGCGCTGGGCGGTGCTCTATGCGTTCATTTTCTTCGTGCTGGCAACCTTCGGCGGCTCGAACGTCGCCGCTTCCGGCTTTATGTACGCGGTATTCTGATGGTGGAGGCGGCAAATTGAAACATCCAACCTTTCGCGGCCTGCTCCGGCTCGCCGCTTTCCTGCTGGGGCTTGCGCTCATCGTGGCGTTTGCCAATACCTTCTGCATCAAAACCGATATCTATGCCGCGCTGACCATGGCGGAGGTCAAGGCGCGCAGCGACATCGAGGTGGCGTTCGTCGGTTCCTCCATCGTGCGCGACCACTTCAACGCCGAGATGATTTCAAAGGAAATCGGCAAGACCTGCTTTGCCCTCGGTATTCCCTGCGGCATGCTGCAGGGCAACATCGCCTCGACCCGCGAGCTGTACCGCAAAAACAGCCCGGAATGGACGATACTGGTCATCGAGCCGTTCACCGTGGACAGCGCCAAGGAGGGCATCGAGGGGCAATACGATCTGCTGCCCTTCCTCTCCTCCCCGTTTGAGCAGCTCCGCTATTATTACAGCGTCGCCAGGGAGGACGGCTGGTACGTCGATCGCGCGTTCATGTTCCGCGATTACGCCGTCGATTCGTTCGGCGAGTTCATGGAGACCGTCGGCATGCACCTGCGGCCGTTCCAGACCTATGAAAAGATCCGCCCGACGCTCGACCCGCGCATGACCTATATGGGCAGCGGCTATTCGCGCTGCGACACCGACGAGCGCGCCACGGAAATGGTTCGCCAACAGATCATCCGCGAATACACGGGCTACGTCTATGACCTTCTGCCGCAGACGCGGGAGATGCTGCTGGAATACCGCGACCTCGTCGCGCAGAAGGGCTCCAAGCTGCTGGTCTTCATCTATCCCAACATGACGGCGCACAACCTCGCCATTCCGGGCTTTCTGGATTACGCCGACGCGCTGACGCGCTTCTGCGGGGAAAACGACATGCCCTGCGTCAACTTCTCCTACGCGAAGCCGGAGCTGTATTCCCGCGAAACCGATCAATATTATTTCGATCTGTATCACATGGTCGGCGAAGGGGCGGATATTTTCAGCGCGTCCTTCTGCAAATTCTTTAAGGCGTATCTCGCCGGGGAGGACACGAGCGACTGGTTCTACGCCGACAGGTGGGCCTATTTTGGCTCCGTCTCGTTCATCACCAACTGCTGGATTCAGACCTACTTCCCCGAGGGAGAATGGAACGGCGCATGGGCGCAGAGCCGTCAGGCCGTCGCCGCCGCCAGCGAAAACGGCGCGCGCGACGTGTATGCGGCCAACTGCAACCACGGCCCGAGCGTCGCGCCGGAATACCGCTTCTTCCTGCGGGATGAGGCGACGGGCGCGGAGACCCCGCTGACGGATTGGCAGGCCGAGGGCATTCTCGCCTGCGACAAGGGCACGCTGACGGGGCAATGCATCCGCGTCTATGCCCGCGCGCAGGGCGGCGCGGACGACCCGTCGCTGTACTTTGATTTCCGCCCCGGCATAGACGAAGAGCCCTGCTTGCAGGTTTGATTTTCGGGAGGTTTCTTTTCGTGCGTACAAACATTCGGCCTTTTCTTCGGTTCGCCGCGTTTTTTTTCGTGCTTGCGCTGGCGATCGCCCTCGCGAACACCTGCCTGATTCAGACGGATACCTTCGTCGCGCTGATGATGGACGAGCTGAAAAACAGCCGGGATATCGAGCTGGCGGTCGTCGGTTCTTCCATCGTGCGCGACCACTTCAACGCCGCGCTCATCAGCGAGCAGACGGGGCGGAAGGCGTTTTCCGCCGCCATTCCGGGGCTTTCCCTGCAGGGCGAGCTGGCGCTGACCCGCGAGCTGTATCGCCAAAACAGCCCGGAATACACCGTGCTGGTCGTCGAGCCGTATAATTTCAACACCGCCAAGGAAGACCCCAACGCCTTTTTCAAGCTGTCGCCCTTCCTCAGCGGCGTTCAAAACCGGCTGACGTATTTCATGGACGCCTGCCGCGAGGACGGCGACTACCTCAACCGCCTGTTCCTGTTCCGGGAATTCGGCGCACAGTCGCCCGCCGACGTGGTCAAGACCGTCGCGCTGCGCCTGAACGCCCAAAGAGAATACGCGCGCCTGAGGCCGACGATGGATTCCACCGTCACCTATGCGGGCGGCGGCTTCCTGCGCCACACCAGCGGCGAGAGCGCCGAAACGCTCATCCGCGAGACGGTGCTGCGCGAGCCGGACCCCGGCTATCCCTGCGAGCTGTTCGACGCTTCCAAGGCGTTTCTGGCGCGCTACAAGGCGCTCTGCGCGGAGAAGGGCAGCCGCTTGATCGTCGTCCTCTCCCCCAACCTGACGGCGCACGCGCTGGCCGAGCCGGGCTTTCTGCCCTACGGCGAAAGCCTGATGCGCTACTGCCGGGAAAACGATATCCCCTGCTTTAATTTCCAATATGCCAAGGCGGAATATCTGCAAAACCTCGACGGGTATTATTACGACCTCTATCACATGAACGGAACGGGCGCGGATCTGTTCAGCGCGTTCTTCGCCCGTTTCTTCAACGCCTACACGAGCGGCGAGGATGTTTCCGGCTGGTTCTACGCGGATCAGGCGCAGTATCTGGCCTCCATCGACCGCATCACCAACGTCTGGCTGAGCGTCGGCGAGGACGTATACATCGCCGATTGCAACCGCGGCACGCTCGTCACGCCGCAGTATCGGTTCGTCTCCGTCGCGGCGGACGGCACGGAAACCACGCTGCTCGATGACGGCGAAAGCGACACGCTCCCCGCCGCGCTCGTGCCGGATGGCGAAACCCTGCGCGTTTATGCCGTGCCGAAGGGGCAGGAGAACGCCGATTCCGTCTGGTATGACCTCTCCGAGCGCTCGCCGAGGGTTGAATCTTGAGGCGCAATCGGGTATAATGGAATAACGCATGGCGGAACGCGCTTTCTGTGCGTTCCGCCTTTTTCCCTTTCGTCTGCCTTTGGCAGCCAAACTCTTTCCAAAGCGCCATGCCGCATTTGAGGAATACAACCATGAACAACCTGATTTTAGATGCTCTGGAGCAGACCGCTGCGCGTCTGCCGGGAAAAATCGCCTTTGCCGACGAGCAGACCGAAGTGAGCTTTTCCGCGCTCGTCCGCCGCGCGCAAAGCGTCGCCGCCGCGCTGATTCCGCTCGTGCCGCCGCGCAGCGTCGTCGGCTTTTATATGGACAAGGGCGTGGAGACCGTCGTGGGCTTCATGGGCGCGGTCTATGCCGGGTGCGCGTATGCCCAGCTCAACCTGCGCCACCCCGCGCCGCGCGTCCGCGCGATGCTCGAAACGCTGGATACGCCCATCGTCGTCACCGACAGGGCGCATCTGGCTCAGCTTGAGGGCATCGAGCCGCCCGCGCGCATCCTGCTCATCGAGGCGCTGGAAGAAACGCCGCCCGACGCGCCCGCGCTGGCCGCCGTCCGCGCGCAGATGATCGACGCGGATCCGCTCTACGTCAATTTCACCAGCGGCTCGACCGGCACGCCGAAGGGCGTGGTCGTCTGCCACCGCAACGTGTGCGAATTCATCCCCTGCTTTGCGGAGACGTTCGCCATCACGGAAAAGGACGTGCTGGCCAATCAGGCGCCGTTTGACTTCGACGTATCCGTCAAGGATATTTACAGCGGCCTGTTTACCGGCGCGCGGGTGGAGATTGTGCCGACGGCGTATTTCACCAACCCGACGAAGCTGATGGATTTCCTCTGCGACCGCGGCGTGACGCTGATGGTCTGGGCGGTCAGCGCGCTCTGCTTCCTGACGACGATGAACGCGCTGGCCTATAAAACCCCGACGACGCTGCGCGCGATCCTCTTTTCGGGCGAGGTCATGCCGATCAAGCACCTGCACAAGCTGCAAAAATACCTGCCGGATGTGCAGTACGTCAACCTCTACGGCCCGACGGAGATCACCTGCAACTGCACCTATTACGTCGTGGATCGCGAGTTTGCCGAAAACGAGTCGCTCCCCATCGGCGTGCCGTTCAAAAACGAGCGCATCCTGCTGCTCACGCCGGACGGCGGCGAGGCCGTCAAGCCCGGCGAAATCGGCGAGCTGTGCGTCAGCGGCACCTCCGTCGCGCTGGGCTACTATAAAGACGCGGAGCGCACCGCCGCCAGCTTCACCCAAAACCCGCTCAACCGCGCCTACATCGAGCCGATCTATCGCACCGGCGACCTCGTGCGGGTCAACGAGCGCGGCGAAATGGTCTATGTCTCCCGAAAGGATTTCCAGATCAAGCACATGGGGCACCGCATCGAGCTGAGCGAAATCGAGGTGCAGATGACCGCCGTGCCCGGCGTGGAGCGCGCGCTGTGCGCCTATCTGGCGGACAAGGGCAAGATTCTCGCCTTCTACACCGGCGAGGCGGACAAGGCCGCCATCACCGGCGCGCTGCGCGAGATTCTGCCGGGCTACATGATCCCCAATCTCTTCATGCAGGTGGACGCGATGCCGCTCAACAAAAACGGCAAGATCGACCGCGCCGCGCTGCTGGAGCGGTACGCCGCCGCAAAGGCCGCCAAAAAGGAGGCTCGACATGGATAACCTCTTTTCCGTCGCAGAGCGCTTCGGCACGCCGTGCTTCGTCTTTGACGAGGTGCAGCTCACGCGCCGCATGAAAGCCGTGCGCGCCATCGTGCCCGAAGAGATCCGCCTCTGCTATTCCATCAAGGCGAATCCGTTTCTCATTCCGGCGATGCGCCGTCTGGTCGGCACGCTCGAGGTATGCAGCCCCGGCGAGCTGGAAATCTGCCGTCAGCAGGGCGTTTCCCCCGACATGGTGCTCTTTTCCGGCGTGAACAAGACGAAGGCGGACGTGGAGCGCGCCATGGATTTGGGCGTAACGCGCTTCACCTGCGAATCCCCGCTGCACGTTCGCCTGATCGACGAGGCCGCGCGCTCGCGCGGCAGGGTTTACCCCGTGCTGCTGCGGCTGACGGCGGGTTCTCAGTTCGGCATGGACGAGCGGGATTTCTTCGCCACGCTCGACCGTCGCGCCGCCACCCCCGGTATTCGCATCGAGGGCGTTCACTATTTTTCCGGCACCCAGCGCAAGAAGCTGGATGGGCAGCGCAAGGAGCTTGCCATGCTCTGCGCGCTGGCCGACCGGCTGAAAGCGGAATACGGCATGGAAACCGTCCGCGTGGAATACGGCCCCGGCCTGTATTTCCCGTATTTCAGCCACGAGGATCACAGCGACACGCTCGCGCCGATTCGCGAATTGGCGCCCGATCTGGCCGCGCTGGCCGCGCATTGCGAACTGACGATTGAAATGGGGCGCTTCTTCGCCTCCGAATGCGGCGCGTACCTGACCCGCGTGGTCGATACCAAGGTGAACGGCGGCACGGCCTACGCCATTGTGGACGGCGGTATTCACCACGTCAACTATCTCGGCGGCAACATGGGCATGCGCGTGCCGATCATCGAGCAGTCGCCCGCGCGCGAGGGCAATATGCAGCCGTGGGCGCTGTGCGGCAGCCTGTGCACGACGGCGGATGTGCTCGTCCGCAAGGCGGAGCTGCATCCCCTCGAGCAGGGCGACGTGCTGGCGTTTATGAACATCGGCGCGTATTCGGTGACGGAGGGGCCGGCGCTCTTCCTGAGCCGCGACATGCCGCGCATTATTCTGCGCGGCGAAACCGGCGACCGGCTGGCGCGCGACGTCGTGCATAGCTGGACGCTGAACCACGAGTGACGTTTTTTGGGGCTTTGCCCCAAACCCCACCAAGAACCTGAGGTTCTTGGATTTCCCCTATCGGTTTTATCATCGACAACAAATAAGCGCTACTCAATTATTGGACAGCAACCAAGAGCCCCCTCCTTGAGGGAGCTGGCGCGAAGCGACTGAGGGAGTCAGCGCGAAGCGACTGAAGGAGTCGAGCGCAAAACAACTAAAGGAATTCAATAAAAAGGAGAATACAATTATGCGTGACACCATTCTTGAAATCCTCGAAGACATCGGCGAGGACGTTGACTTTGACACCTGCGAAACCCTGATCGACGACGGCATCCTCTCCTCGCTGGATATCATCCAGCTCATCGGCGCGCTGAACGACGAGTTTGACATCTCCATCCCGGCGACCGAGATCATCCCGGAAAACTTCAACAGTGTAGACGCGATGGCCGCGATGGTCGCGCGCCTGTCCGAGGAGTGATAACCATGAAGCAGGAAGTCGCTTCCTTTCTTGATTACGTCGCCCATTCCCCGACGGTGTTTCAGGCGACGCAGCAGGCCTGCGACATGCTGGACGCGGCGGGCTTCACCCGTTTGAGCGAGCACGAGGCTTGGGAGATTCTCCCCGGCGGGCGCTATTATGTCACGCGCAACCGCTCGGCGCTCGTCGCCTTCGCCGTGCCGGAAAACGGCTTCACCCACTGCCAGATCGTCGCCAGCCACGGCGATTCCCCGACCTTCAAGCTCAAGGCGCATGCCGAGGGCGAGGCGGCGGGCGCGTACATCCGGCTGGATGTGGAGCCCTACGGCGGGATGATTATGTCCACGTGGTTTGACCGGCCGCTCTCCATCGCCGGGCGCGCGCTCGTGCGGGAGGACGGCAGGCTGGTCACCCGGCTGATCGACCTTGACCGCGACGCGGCGCTGATTCCGAACATGCCGATCCACTTCAACCGCGACATCAACAGCGGCTACAGCTACAACCCGCAGACGGACATGCTCCCGCTCTTCGGCGGCAAGGACGCGAAGGGCGCGCTGGCCGCCGAAATCGCCGCGAAGGCCGGCGCAAAGGAAGAAGATGTCGTGGCCTGCGACCTGTTCCTCTACAACCGCACCCCCGCGAGCGTCTGGGGCGCGAACGAGGAATTCCTCTCCTGCCCGCGCATCGACGATCTGGAGTGCGCGTATACCTCCCTCGCCGCGTTCATCGCCGCCCCGGCGGCCGGCCATGTGAACGTCTGCGCGGTGTTTGACAACGAGGAGGTCGGCAGTCTCTCCAAGCAGGGCGCGGATTCCACGCTGCTGGGCGACGTGCTGACGCGCGCGCTCTGCGCGCTCGGCCTGTCGGATGCGCAGGTTCGCGCGGCGCTGGCCGCCAGCTTCATGGTTTCGGCGGATAACGCGCACGCCGTCCACCCCAACCACCCGGAGAAATACGACGACCTGAACCGCACGGTTATGAACGGCGGCGTGGTCATCAAGCACAACGCCAACCAGAAATACACCACCGACGCGGTTTCCGACGCGATTTTCTCGGAAATCTGCGCCAAGGCGGGCGTGCCGGTTCAGCACTTCGCCAACCGCTCGGATATCCCCGGCGGCTCGACGCTCGGCAACCTCTCCAACGCGCACGTATCCATGAACACCGTGGATATCGGCCTGGCTCAGCTTGCGATGCACGCCAGCTATGAGACAGCGGGCTGCGCCGATGTGGATTATATGATCCGCGCGCTCCGCCAGTTCTACAAGACGGACATCATCACCTCGGCCGACGGCGAATATCAGCTCGACTGATCCTTCTCCTCCCAGCAGCGGCGCTCCATCTCCTCCGCATGCGCGGAGATGCGGCACAGCGCGACGGCCAGAAGGACGATTGCGGCAAACCCCAGACAGAGGACAAAAGCAAGCAGCATATTTTCACCCCCGCTTCATTCTATCCAATCGCGCGCCGCCTTATTTCCGGGCGGCGCGTTTTTTTAGCCTGACAGCTCCTTCGGTCTTTTTCCTCGTTTTTGGCAGATTCGCTTTTGTAAAATTCAATTTTGAGCGCTTACCTTCTTGATTTTTCCATTTCATGCATGTATAATGTGTTCATCTTTGCATAATGCAACAAGGAGGCGCCGCAATGAACCGCGATGAACTGGAAAAACGAAATGTGGGGGAAAACCTCGACGCCCTGATGAATCTTGATCCGCGGGGCTACGGCGTCTGCCGCATCCTCTACGCCGGGAGCCGCAAGGCGACGGGCGAACCGCTGACCATGCACGCCGCGCAGACGCTCGTAGACGCGGTTAAGCCCGGCGATCTGGTCTATATCCTGACGGGCTTTGTGCTCCTGCCGCATAAGGTGCCGGAGATGGACGGCATGGTTTCCTCCATGCTGCTCGCCCGCGCGCTCGTGCTGGCCTTCGGCGCAAAGCCGATCATCGTCTGCCCGGAAGACAGCGTGCAGGCCGTCAAAAACTGTGCCGCCGTCGTCGGGCTGCACATCTATGAGGATATCGCCGACGTGCTCGAGCTGCCCATGAGCATGGGCGTTCAGCGCTTCACCAAGGACGTCAGCCGCGCCGGGGACGAGGCCGACGCGCTGCTCGCGCAGGGCATGCCCGCCGCCGTCATCTCCATCGAAGCGCCGGGGGCAAACGACGTCGGCGTTTACCACAACGCGGGCGGGCTGGACGTCTCCGCGCTGGAAGCCAAGAGCGTCGTGCTTTGGGAGAAACTGCGTGCGCTGGGCGTGCCGAGCGTGGCCATCGGCGACCTCGGCAACGAAATCGGCATGGGCAAGATCGCCGATCACATCCGCTCCTTCGTGCCCTTCACCGCGCACGGCGAGTGCAGCTGCGGCTGCAAGGGCGGTATTCTGGCCGCGTCCACGGCGGACAGCATCATCACCGCGACCTGCTCCGACTGGGGCTGTTACGGCCTGATGGCCGCGCTGGCGTACCTGCTGCGCAACATCGACATTCTGCACACCGAGGAGATGGAGGCCGAGGTCATGCGCACCGCCGCCCGCAGCGGCATGATCGATATGACCGGCTCGCTGCTGCCCGGCATCGACGGCTTCAACCTGAAGATGAACGTCTCCATCCTCAGCCTGATGCGCCAGTGCACCGATTACGCGCTCCGCTATTCGCACAATTCCGACCGCTGGTTCGGGCCGGTTTTGGCCAAGCACTTTTTTGAGTAAGGATGTGATATGATGGAACTGCGCCCCGTCGGCGTCGGCGGCGTTCTGGCCGTGCTCGGCAACGCCATCCGTTCGGAAACCGGCGCTCAGGTTGCCGCGCTCAGAGAAGCGGTTGAGCACGCGCACATCTGCGGTCTGGAAGAAACCGTCCCCGCCTACGCCTCGCTGCTCGTCAAATACGATCCGTTTCTGACCGATTACGACGCGCTCTGCGGCACGCTGCGCGCGCTGGAGCGGCAGATTTCCGCTTCGACCGTAACGGAGGGCAAAATCGTCGAAATCCCCGTCTGCTACGGCGGGGCTTACGGCGAGGATCTGCCCTTCGTCGCCCGGCACGCGGGCATGACCGAGCGGGAGGTCGTCGCCCTGCACAGCGGCCAGCCCTATCGCATCTATATGCTCGGCTTTCTGCCGGGCTTTCCGTATCTGGGCGGGCTGGACGAGCGGCTGCATACCCCGCGCCTTTCCACCCCGCGCACGCGCATCCCGGCGGGCAGCGTGGGCATCGGCGGCAAGCAGACCGGCGTTTATCCGATGGAATCCCCCGGCGGCTGGCAGCTCATCGGCCGAACCCCGCTGACGCTCTTCGCCCCCGGCGAGCCGCTGCCCTATGCGGCGGGCGACCGCATCCGCTTCGTCCCCATCGACGAAGGCGAGTTTGAACGCATCCAGAAACGCGAGGAGGCGAAACGCCATGGCGCTTAACATCGTTTCGCCCGGGCCGCTGACCACCGTTCAGGACTTTGGCCGCCACGGCCATCAGGCGGAGGGCTATCCCGAGTGCGGCGCATGCGATAAATACGCGCTGGCGCTGGCGAATCTGCTCTGCGGCAACGGCGGCTGTCCGCATGTCGCGGGGCTTGAGTATACGCTTTGCGGGCCAACCGTCCGCGCGGCGGATTATACGCTCGTCGCGCTGACCGGCGGCACGGTTTTGCCGACCGTCAACGGGAAGCGCGTTCCCATGTTCGAGCCGCTGCTGCTCGCCCCCGGCGACACGCTGGAAATCGGCATGCTCTCTTCCGGGCTGCGCGGCTATCTGGCCGTGTTCGGCGGGTTTGACATCCGCCCCGTCCTCGGCAGCCGCTCGACCGATCTCAAATGCCATATCGGCGGGTTGAGCGGCCGCGCGCTCAAGGCGGGTGACGTTCTGCCCGTTCTGCGCGCGTTTGAACTGCCGCAGGAGCGGTATAAGCCGCTGAAAAAGCGTCTGGAAGCCGTCGTGCTGGAAGATTGGGCGCTGGCCACGCTGAGCCCGCACGGCTTCATCGGCGCGCAGAAATTCCCGCTGCTTCGCGTCGTGCTCGGCCCGCAGGACGACGCCTTCACCGAAAAGGGTCTTTTTGATTTCAAATCCGCGCTCTACACCGTCACGCAGGATTCCAACCGCATGGCCGCCAAGCTCAGCGGCGCGCCGATTGAGGCCAAGGCGGGCGTGGACATCCTCTCGGACGGCATTGTCGAGGGCTCGGTGCAGGTTTCCGCCAACGGCCAGCCGATTGTGATGCTCGCCGACCACCAGAGCACCGGCGGCTATGCCAAAATCGCGACGGTGATCCCCTGCGACATCCCGGCGCTGGCGCAGGTTCGCCCCGGCCAGCTCGTCGGCTTCCGCGTCGTGAGCGTGGAAGAGGGCGCGGAGGCCTGCCGGAAGGAAAAAGAAAAATGGACGTATCTCAAGGAGGCGATCGACCATGACTGATTACGCATCCGCCCGCCCGAAGGACGTGCGCGCCCTCATCCGGGCGGGGCAGATCACCGCGCCGACCACGGGCATGTGCGACGGCTACGCGCAGGGCAACCTCGTCGTTCTCCCCAAGGAACTAGCGTGGGATTTTCTGCTGTTCTGCCAGCGCAACCCGAAATCCTGCCCGCTGCTCGAGGTGGCAGACGCGGGCAGCCGCACCTTCCCCGTCTTCGGCGAGGGCAGCGACATTGCGCGCGATATTCCGAAATACCGCGTCTACGAAGACGGCGTGATGACGGGCGAGTATACCGACGTATCGCGGTTTTTTGACGATCCGAGCCGTCAGCTCGTCAGCTTCCTGATCGGGTGCAGCTTTTCGTTTGAGAGCGCGCATTCCCGTCCGCCAGATCGAGGAGGGCGTGAACGTGCCGATGTATAACACGAACATCCCCTGCGCGCCCGCAGGCGTGTTCTCCGGCAACATGGTCGTCAGCATGCGCCCGATTCCGCATGCGCTCGTGCCCGCCGCCGTCGCCATCACGGCGCAGATGCCGCGCGTCCACGGCATGCCGGTTCAAATCGGTTTTCCGGACGCCATCGGT
>OLNU01000597.1_pt1 | contig 32765 bp, 27 predicted proteins | sample 1672241 | NCBI WGS metagenome assembly OLNU01 (sample SAMEA3136663, study PRJEB25190) | human gut metagenome | biome: human gut; feature: human-associated habitat; material: faeces | place: Austria | collected 2013 | reverse complement strand
GAGCCATAGTTCGGAATACCGACCAGACAGCCGTACACAATCTCCGAAACTTTCAGCTTTTCCTTGTGATAAATCATCATGCCGACACTGAGGAAAAATGCTACAATAAATGTGATGAGCAAAAACCAGGAATCAAGATTTCGGTCTCCCAGCTCCTCAAAAATTTTTGCCATGCTGTCGGTTAAGCCGCTGATTACCAAAAGTAAAATCAGCCCCGAATAGTTCTTATCGCTGTTCTTTTCTTCTTTGACCTGCATCATCCAGATTGCAGCGCAGGCAATCAAGAAACCAATCGTCTGCAATACTCCCGGCAGTTCCCCAAAGGCAACGATTGCAAAAATCATCGGGATAATCAGTCCTAAGCGCGCAAATGTTCCCGAAAGGATGACGCCGTTTTTCCGGATGCTGCTTTGCAGGCTCACCAGACTCAGCAGATATAAAATTCCCTGAACTGCACCCAGTCCCAGTGCAAACATGCCAGACCCATCCAGTACAAACTCACGGGATTGCATAGTCAAAAACGCAAACACTGCCGCTGAAAGGTAGTTCATCGCAAAACGGGAATATTTTCCTGTGCACTTTCTGTCTCCAATCCGAAGCACTGCCGACACTGCCGCACTCGAAGCGATTGCACAAAACAAATAAATCATCTCACTTGCTCCTTTCCCTGATATACAAAAACGGCATCCGAACGGATGCCGTTTTTTGGAGTATCAAAAGATACTTATTTGATCAAAGAGAAGTTAGCAACAACTGCTGCAAATACGATGGAAACCATGGAGAGCAGTTTGATCAGAATGTTGATAGACGGACCTGATGTATCCTTGAACGGATCTCCTACAGTATCTCCAACAACGGCTGCCTTATGAGCCTCACTACCTTTTCCGCCATGGTTTCCTTCTTCGATATACTTCTTAGCGTTATCCCATGCACCACCTGCATTTGACATGAAGATCGCCATAAGAACTCCTGTTACGAGGGATCCTGAAAGAAGTCCGCCAAGAGCGTCAACTCCAAGAAGAACACCTACTACTACAGGAACGATAACTGCCATCAGACCTGGAAGAAGCATCTCGTGAAGTGCTGCTGTTGTAGAAATAGCAACGCATGACTTGTAGTCAGGTTTCTCTTCACCTTTCATGATGCCTGGTTTCTCACGGAACTGACGTCTAACTTCCTCGATCATTGAATATGCAGCCTTAGATACAGACTCCATAGTGAATGCTGAGAAGAGGAATGTAAGCATACCACCTATAAAGATACCGATGATTACTTTGTAGTCAAGAAGGTTGATGGATTTCAGACCTACTGTCTCTGCATAAGATACGAACAGTGCAAGAGCTGTAAGTGCTGCAGAACCGATAGCAAATCCTTTACCCATAGCTGCTGTTGTATTACCTACAGAGTCAAGCTTGTCTGTAATGTCACGAACGGACTCATCAAGACCGGACATCTCTGCGATACCACCAGCGTTGTCTGCGATCGGACCATATGCATCAACTGCAACAGTGATTCCTGTTGTAGAAAGCATACCAACTGCTGCAAGAGCAATTCCATACAGACCAAATACATTATAAGAAACAAAAATACCAACACAGATCAGAAGCAGCGGGATAGCTGTTGATTTCATACCAACTGCAAGACCACTGATGATTGTTGTAGCTGCACCTGTCTCAGACTGCTCTCCGATTCCTTTAACCGGTTTGTAATCTGCTGATGTGTAGTACTCTGTGATGTTACCAATGATAACACCAACAATCAGACCAGCGATAACTGCGATTGCTGCGTTCATGTTTCCGAAAAGCACCCAGCTAAGTGCTAAAGAAGCAATGATTACGATTGCTGAAGAAGCATAGCTTCCTTTTGTAAGAGCTTTCTGAGGATTTGTGTTCTCTCCGCCTCTTACGAAGAATGTTCCAAGGATAGAAGCGATCAGACCACATCCTGCGATTGCAAGTGGGAATAATACTCCTGAAACTTCGCTTACTGCAACACCAAGTGTCAGTGCTGAGATCAGAGATCCACAGTAAGACTCGAAAAGGTCAGCTCCCATACCTGCTACGTCACCTACGTTATCTCCAACGTTGTCAGCGATAACAGCCGGGTTACGCGGATCATCTTCCGGGATACCTGCTTCTACTTTACCTACAAGGTCAGCTCCAACGTCTGCTGCCTTTGTATAGATACCACCACCAACACGTGCAAACAATGCGATGGAAGAAGCACCAAGGCTGAATCCGAATAATACATCTACATTCTTAGTTACGATGTACACAAGGCTGACACCAAATGCACCAAGTCCAGCAACACACATACCCATAACGGCACCACCTGAAAATGCGATGGAAAGAGCTTTGTTCATTCCGCTCTCTTTAGCTGCGTTAGCTGTTCTGACATTTGCCTTAGTAGCAACTGTCATTCCGCAGTAACCTGCGATTGTTGAGAACAGAGCACCTACTACGAAGCAAACTGCTGTTACCCAGTTACCTACTCCTAATCCGATCAGTACAAAAAGTACTACTACGAATACAATAAGGATCTTGTACTCTGCTGTCAGGAAAGCACGTGCACCATCTGCGATTGCACCGGCAATTTCCTTCATTCTTTCTGTTCCGGCATCCTGTCTGCTAACCTTTGCTGCAAGATACGCTGCAAAAAGAAGAGCAATGACAGCTGCAACTGGAACCAGATACATATAATTGTTCATTCTTAATTTTCCCTCCTGAATTTCAATATCATATGTTTGTATTACACTATATCACATTTTTTTAGCTTTTTAAAGAAAAATTTTATATTTATTTAACTCTCTTTACATAAAATAGTATTTTTTTCACATTTTTCTTTTCAAATTATATGATAATCTAAAAAATTTTTAGGTAATTTTTACCATCCTGTGTTGTTTTTTACGCTGTTACTTCTTATTAAATATAGTAGTATATAAGATTTCAATCTTATTTATAAAAAAAATTATTCAAAAAATCGTTCAATAATCATAAAAAATAATCTCCGGAAAAACAGTCGTTACTGCTTTTGGGAGATTATTTTTTTTATCAAGTATTATTCTACATCTTTCAATGCTTCGAGATCTTCTTCTCCTGTACGTACTTTTACTACTTTCTGCACGTTGTATACAAAGATCTTACCATCACCGACATGTCCTGTATACAGTGTCTTGGATGCTGTTTCGATGACTTTCTCAACCGGAATATTTCCAACGATAACTTCTACTTTTACCTTTGGAAGAACGGTTACGTCCATCTCAACTCCACGATATTTCTCGCCGGCACCTTTCTGGATACCGCATCCCATAACCTGGGTAACTGTCATTCCTGTAACACCAAGATTGTTCAACGCTGATTTCAGCCTGTCATACTTGGAAAGCTTTGCGATAATAACTACTTTATGCATTCCTGTATCTGCATCTACCGGTCCGGCTACAGGTACAGCTGCTGCTCTCTGGATTGGAGATGCTGCGTCATAATCTGCTACACCAAGATCTGTGTTTTCATTTTCATTCATTGCACCTTCTGTAATATCCATGATGCTGAATCCTGCATATGCTGATGCAAGACCATGCTCCTTGGAATCCAAACCAACAATCTCTTCTTCCTCTGAAACACGAAGTCCAATTGTCATATCGATTACTTTGAAGATAATTGTCATTGTTACAACTGTCCAAGCAAGAACTGTTACTACACCAAGAAGCTGTGTTCCGAGAAGTCCGAATCCACCGCCGTAGAACAGACCTTTCAGTGTACTTTCCGGCGCATTTGTTGTTGCAAAAAGACCAACTGCGATTGTTCCCCAGATACCATTTAAGCAATGAACTGCTACGGCACCAACCGGGTCATCTACATGCACTACATTATCACAGAACCAAACGCCAAATACTACGAGAACTCCTGCAACTGCTCCAATGATCAGTGCTCCTAATCCATCTGTCACATCACAAGGTGCTGTGATTGCTACCAGGCCTGCGAGGGATGCATTCAGACACATAGACACATCTGGTTTTCCATAACGAAGCCATGTGAAGATCATACATACAACGGTTGCTGTTGCCGGTGCGATTGTTGTTGTCATAAAGATAGATGCAAGCTGTGGGCCTGTTGTTGCTGCCGCACCGTTGAATCCATACCATCCAAACCAGAGGATGAAACATCCAAGAGCACCTATTACGAGGTTATGTCCAGGAAATGCGTGGACTTTTGTTACTTTTCCATTCTTATCTCTTGAGAATTTACCAATTCTGGCTCCTTCCATTGCAGCTCCGATAAATGCTGTTGCTCCACCTACCATGTGGATTGCACAAGATCCTGCAAAATCATGGAAGCCAAGCTGTGAAAGCCAGCCGCCGCCCCAGATCCAGTGTGCTTCGATCGGATACACAACTGCGGAGATCATTGCGGAATAAATACAATAGGAAAGAAACTTTGTTCTTTCTGCCATAGCTCCTGATACGATTGTTGCTGCTGTCGCACAGAAAACCAGGTTGAATACAAAATTAGACCAGTCAAAGTTTGCATAATCTGTAAAGATTCCAAGTGTTGGAACTCCTACCAGTCCGCCAAGTGCATCTTCCCCGAGTAACAATCCAAATCCAAGGAAAATAAACACGATTGTTCCAATACAAAAATCCATCAGATTCTTCATGATAATGTTACCGGCATTCTTTGCTCTGGTGAATCCTGTCTCTACCATAGCGAATCCTGCCTGCATAAAGAATACAAATGCAGCTCCGATCAGGAACCAGATGCCGAACACTTCTGTTCCGACTGTGTCTGTAATCTGAGTAATAATTTCTTGTGTCATACTACTTCCTCCTCATACCTAGAAACTAAAAAGACGTATCTTACAGTTTCGTTGAACCATCCCCCTGAATCGGTTCTTTCTGTAAGACACGCCTTTGTGTCATTGAGACTTGCTGCTGTTCGCGGCAAATCTATAGGTACCATATTTTATTAAAAGAAAAAGGCACTCTGAGATCTGTTTCTCAAAGCGCCTTTGCTTTTATGTCACGTAGTTTACTCCTTGAGCCAAATATTGTCAACCTATATTTTTATTTTTCGTAAATTTTCTGATTTTTTATGTTTTTCATGCATTTCTTTCATATATTTTCACAAAACAGAGTGCACTCTGATGTATTCTGTGGAAGTCAAAGAATGGAGCTTGGATATTGACAAGTTCCTGCCCCTGGATATTGGGTCTTTAAAGTCCAAATTCCTTCAATAACTTCTTCTGATATTCCCTGTCGGCAGCTGCCTTGAGAATCTCATCAGTTCTGTTAAGTTCGGACAACTTTAAAATCAGCTGATTGATCCTGTTTTCTCCAAGAGATTCCCCTTCTTTTATACCTTCTTCTCTTTTTTCATCTAATTCATCTTTCATTAATTCTAATAATGCATTACACATATCTCTTTTCCCCTCCTTTAATCGATTCTCGTTTGCTTTTACTATGATCTCCATAACAGCCTGATACAGCTGATCTTCTTTGTTCTTTTTATAATCCTCTAAAAGCTGTCTGGTAACAGACATATCTTCCAGGGTATCTGTCAAACTATATAACCAGAGATTTTTCTCCGGCGATAATCGATTTGTTACAAGAATCTGAATCGGTAAGATATCTCCAATTACATAATAAATCCCTTCTTCCGGATTATCAATAGTGTAGTGGCGTACTTCTTTCAAATGCCTGATCAGTTCTCTTGGGTATCGTTTTGACACTAAGGTAATTGTTAGCTCCTGGATTGGAATTTCATTCACCTTTCCTGTATCTGCTTTATAAAAATTCGTATATCCATATACCTTATAGAAATCGTCCACGGAAAGGGAATCAGATGGTGATTTAGCATCACACTGCTTAAAAGCTGTTTAAAAACAGAGTGCACTCTTGCAATATAAATCATCATCTGCTAAAATTTATCTTAATGAATCATAAGGAGGACTCTAAAATGAGCAAAATTGATGAAATCAGAAGCGCTATGGTCGCTGCAATGAAGGCAGGAGACAAAGAACGAAAAGCCGCACTTTCCTTTCTGCTCTCCTCTCTGAAGAATAAAGCTATCGACAAACGTGCCGACCTGACAGAAGAGGAAGAAGGACAGGTAATCTTAAAAGAAATCAAACAGTTAAAAGAAACAATTGATATGACACCTGAAGATCGTACAGATCTGATTGAAGAGGCTCAGAAGCGTCTTGCTGTTCTTGAAGAATATGCACCAAAGATGATGAGCGAAGATGAGATCAAAGCAGTGATCACATCCGTTCTTGCAGATCTTGGTATCGATGCTCCTACAGCAAAGGATAAAGGTAAGATCATGAAAGAACTCATGCCGAAGGTAAAAGGCAAAGCTGATGGTAAAGAAGTCAATCAGATTCTTGCCGGCATGATGAAATAAATACAGATTCCAGAATAAAGACGTAGCAAAGAGGGTGTCGCACCAAACGACACCCTCTTACTTTTTGTTAATTATTTCATTTTTTCTGCTTATTTTGTTATCTGTTTTCCCACTTATGATAAATCGCCTCAAGTGCATCTACCGCACCATCAATTCCAAGAAGACTTGTATTCAGCAGGATTGCATTCGCATCAATACTTCCCCACTTACGATCTGTTCTACCTTCATAATACAGGCGTCTCTCTCTGTCAATCTTCTTAATCTTATCTACAGCCTCTTTCTCGGAAAGCTTATAGATATCCATGATTCGATTGATTCTATCATCCTTATAAGCATAGATAAATGTATTCACAACATTTGAATAATCCCCAAGAACATAATCTGCGCAGCGTCCCACAAAGATTCCCGGTCCGCGTTCCGCAAGCTTGCGGATGATTGCTGACTGTGCGTCAAAAAGTTGATCACTTAATGGTTTCTCCACTTCCGGACTGAGCATAAATGTAGTATAATCACCCATTCCAATATAATAGCTTGATAACACATTTCCAAGTCTCGTCTCATCTACTCTTCCAGCATCTTCGTTCGAAATTCCAAGATCTCTTGCTGCCATTCGAATCAGATTGTGATCGTAAAGAGGAATGTTCAGTCTCTCTGCCAGTCTGTTTCCTACTTCATGACCGCCACTTCCGAACTGTCTTCCAATTGTAATAATTGTGTGATCCATCATAAGCAAGTCCTCCTTTTTCTGATAATTCTATTCTATCACTCTTTGAATTAAGAAAAAAGACTTTCTTCCTGTTTTCCGCTAACAATTTTGTAATACTGTTTCGAAGTCACCATGTAGACAATGATATAGAATAATGCAAATACTAAATAGGAGCACACTGTCACCAGAATCAGGAATTTTCTGTCAGAAAAAGCAAGCAGATGCACCATTTTTTCTATCATTGGAAATGCAAATGCCGTATGAATTCCGGCAGCCACAAGAGGCAGGAAGAATACTGTCATTACCTGAGAATTGATCGTCTGACGCACTTCTTTCTGTGTCATCCCCACTTTCATCAGAATCTGGAATCTGTCCTGATCCTCATAGCCTTCTGTAATCTGTTTATAATAAATGATCAGCACCATTCCAAGAATGAATACGACTCCAAGAAGGATTCCAAGGAAGAACAGACCGCCGTACAAAGCCTGGTAATCAGCTCTTGATGCGGCTCTGCTGTCTGTAGAAGCTCCAAAAAATAGGGTATCTGATTCCTCTGATTCCTGTTCAGCCAATGCATTGATTTTCTTGTCAATCTCGTTTTGAATCTGGATCTGCTCTTCATCTCCACAGGACAGATCAAAATTGTAGTACCATTTCTCATAAGAACCATTGACACCGTAAACGGAAACATTTCCTTCTTCCAAAGCTTTTATATCTTCCAGTCCGGAAACCACCAGATAGAAGCTGCTGTTCATATTTGCCATATTATTTCCATTTGAAATCATTTTATCCAAATGTCCTTTAATCCTCCATGTCCCGGAATTCTCCACCGTGATCTGATCATAGGGGAAATCGGAATCTTTCGCATACAGATACGCTTCCCCGGGAGCAAGCTCCAGATTCGTCCCCATGATCCGATTATACGCTTCCAACGGCAGAGCATAGAACATTTTTAAATGATCAAATGTATTCACTTCATTGACTCCCGGAGCATTCTCCGGATTAAAATAGATTTCATTTTTTGAAACAATTCCACTGACTGTAAGCATCCGGTAATTCTCCGGATTCTCCGCGGTCTGGTTATGTTCTTTCAAAACCTTCTGTACAAGCTCTATAATCTGTCCATTCTGATTCTCTTTCATTTCTTCCGTCTGCTCCGGTTTCGTGTACATCTCAATCTGGACAGATTTCGGATATCGAAGATTCAAGCCATGTTCCATACTCAGATACAGGCTGGTTGTAGAAGATACCATAACCAGAACCATTGTGGACAGAATACAAATAGACGCTAATCCTGCCCCATTTCGTTTCATACGGTAAATCATGGATGAAAGTGAAATAAAATGATTTGTTTTATAATAATATCCTTTCTTTTTCTGCATTATTTTACAAAATGTGACCGAGCCGGCAATAAATAACAGATACGTTGCAAGGATTACCAGCACGACGGCAACCATAAACCAGATCATCGCTACAAGCGGATCTTTGATTGTCAGGGATAAATAATAAGCCACACCAAGCAGAAGCAACCCGAGTACTGCAAAGATCCAGTTTGCCTTCGGAGGTTTCTCTCCTGTCTTTTCACTTTTTAAAAGTTCTACAGGTTTTAACCGATAGACGGACACGATCATCCGAAGCATGATTAATGCAAAAATGACCAGGAATAACAGTGCCGTAGCCACAAGTGCCGGAACACTGATTTTCATAGAAAGTCCGGCATTACTTCCAAGTATCTTCGCTGCCAGAAGTTCCCCTAATTTAGAAAACAGGATTCCTCCCACGATTCCTCCTGCAATCGTCAGAACACTGATGATCAGATTCTCAATAACCATGATTTTTACAAGGTCAATTTTTCCCATTCCAAGGATGTGATACAACCCAAACTCTCTCTGTCGTCTGCGGATCAGAAATGAATTTGTGTAATACAGAAGGATCAGAGAAAAGATTGAGATCACACCAGAACCAAATCCAAGGATCATCTGCATAGTATCCCCACCTTTGATCTTGGCAAACTGCGGACTCACTGCAAGATAATCGATCAGATAGAACATCATAACCATACAGATACAAGTGATCAGATAAGGAAGATACAGCTTCTTATTTTTCTTAATTCCATTAACGGAAAGTTTCAGATAAAGTCCACTTTTCATTGTCTCTCACCACCTGTCGCAAGCATTGTCAGTGTCGCTGAGATATTCTGATAGAACTGTTCATCTGTCTGTTCGCCTTTATATACCTGGTGGAAAACTTCTCCGTCTTTAATAAATAACACTCTCCCGGCCTTGCTCGCTGCTTTGACAGAATGTGTTACCATAAGGATCGTCTGTCCCGACTGATTGATCCGCTCAAATACCCCGAGCAATTCATCCGTTGATTTCGAATCGAGTGCCCCGGTCGGCTCATCCGCCAGGATCAGTCTCGGATCTGTGATCAGCGCTCTCGCCACTGCTGCACGCTGCTTCTGTCCTCCTGACACCTCATACGGATACTTCTCCAGAAGTCCTGCAATTCCAAGTTCTTTCACGATTGGCATCATCCTGACATTCATTTTCCTGTAATCAACTCCCTGCAGTACCAATGGCAGTAAGATATTGTCCTTTAGATTAAATGTATCCAAAAGATTGAAATCCTGAAATACAAACCCAAGATGATCTCTCCTGAACTTGGACAGATCCTTCTCACGGATTGCTGATAACGGTTTTCCATCCAGATAAACTTCCCCTTCAGTTGGTTTATCCAATGCTGCCAGCATGTTCAGTAATGTCGTCTTCCCCGAGCCACTCTCTCCCATGATTGCTACATATTCGCCCTCTTCTACTGAGAATGTTACCTTAGAGAGTGCCTGTACCTGATTACCGCCAAAACGCGGACGGTATATTTTTTTCAAATTTTCTACTTCCAAAACTGTCATTTCTTACGACCTCCTCTTCTTTCTTTCAACATCCTCAGTATAGCAATACAGCCAGAATGCCGACATTGATTTCTGTGACATTCCAGCTGTCTGATGTGACAATTTTGTCACTTGCTTCTCTCTGATAATTTAGTGATTTACTCTGCTCTCAACGGATACTCTGCCAGATCTATTGTAAAACTGCTGCCTTCCCCCAGCTTCGACACAACCGTGATCTGATGCCCAAGTTTCTTTGCCGCCATCTGACTCAGATACAGACCAATTCCCGTTGATTTCCGTTCCATTCTTCCATTATATCCCGTATATCCTTTTTCAAAGATTCTCGGCAGATCTTCCGGTGCAATTCCCATTCCGGTATCTGTAACTGTCAATTTCTTTTCTTCACTGACAATAATCGTCACAGTTCCTTTCAGTGTATATTTCACCGCATTGGACAACAGCTGTTCAATGATAAATGAAAGCCATTTCTCATCCGTCAAAACAATCTGATCTGTCCCTTCATAGATCAGACGGATTCTCCTTCGAATAAACTGTCCTGCATATTTACGGATCGATTTTCTTACAATTTCATCCAAAGGATACTGTGCGATTACCAGATCCTTCGTGCCACTGTCAAGACGCACATACCCAAGTGCCATCTCCACATACTGCTCCACCCGGAACAGTTCGGCTTTCAGATTCTGATTCGTCTCGGTATCTTCCTGCTGAAGTAATACATTCATCACAGCAATCGGTGCCTTGATCTGATGCACCCAGGTTGCATAATAGTCCTCCATGTCCTGACCGGACTTCTCCCATCTGGCATGTTCTTTTCTTTGCTGTTGTTCTTCTTTCCTGATCAGTTCCTGATATCCTGACTCAATCCCATCTTGTGCCACCGGAAGTGAATCCTCATAAGGTCCTTCTCCTTGCAGCAAATGTTCCAGCTTCTGCCCGCTTTTCTTATACCGCAAATATCCACAGAGAAGAAAAAGTAATCCAAATGCCAGACACAACACTGTCGGATAAACCGCTGCCTTCAGATTAATCTCTTCCAACACAAAAATCAGAAAAAAGATTCCCGCACACAGCAAACTCCACAGAAGCACAAAGCGGATTCTTTTCAAATATTGTAAAAACATTTTTACTCCTTCTCGATGATATATCCACCGCCGACTTTCGTCTTGATAAAGCCTTCCATTCCCGCTTTTTCCAGCTTTTTCCGAAGTCTTCCGACATTGACTGTCAATGTATTTTCTTCGATATAATTGTCTGTCTCCCACAGCTTTGTCATCAGCGTGTCTCTGCTGACCACGCGTCCTTTATTCTCCATCAATGTCTGTAAGATACGAAATTCATTCTTTGTCAACTCTATTTTTTCTCCATTATAAGTCATTGTTGTATCATAGAGGTTCAGGATTGCTCCTCTATGTTCCAGCATCGGTACTTTTCCTGATAGATCATATGTTCTCCTTAGCAGAGCCTGAATCTTCGCTGTCAGAACACTTAAGTCAAATGGTTTTGCCACAAAGTCATCTCCGCCCATATTCATCGCCATGATAATATTCATATTATCCGCTGCCGAAGAGATAAAGATCACCGGCACGCTCGATATCTTACGGATCTCGCTGCACCAGTGGTATCCATTATAAAAAGGAAGCGTAATATCCAAAAGCACCAGATGTGGACCATACTCTGCAAATGTCTCAAGAACCTTTGCAAAATCTTCCACATAACGTGCTTCATTTCCCCACGCTTCCATCTCTTTTTTAATTGCCCCTGCCATCACAAGGTCATCTTCTATGATTAGAATCTTATACATTCTGCGGATTCCCCTTTCGCTCTTATCCACTACTATATATCATAGTATACAGTATTTCAAGAGCACACGGTCATACCGTATCCGGCGAGATAACCCGCTGGATATGGATTGCAAGAAATCCGATTTCTTCTTTTGCGACCGGCTGTTTCAGCTGTCTGGACATATAGTCACACACTCTCTTCGCCGCCTCTCCGGTCCTTGGGTAATTCTGAAAAATGAACTCATTAAAGTCTGCATTCGTCCCTTCACCCTTACGTGTTCTCAGAATCATATAATACATATGACTCATCAGACGTGTACATCCAAGTGAGCCGCTCTCCAGCTTCTGATCGAATTCCTGTTCAATCATGGCAATCCCTTCATTTACAATCCTGGTCGCATCCAGAGTCTGGGATACTGCCTCATCAGAAAGGCCTGCATGGATATGTAGCGTAATGAATCCGACTTCATCCTCTGAGATTTCATATCCTGTCAGCTGCTGTATAATTTCCCGCCCTTTCAGGGCCACTTGATACTCCTCTCCAAACAACACACGGATATCCGGTGTAAATGGATTCGGAAGCTGGCGGTTCTCCTTCGCTCTCTTCGCTGCAAGCGCAATATGATCTGCCAACGGAAGCAGCATCTCATGATTGATCTTCTGAAACACGTTCTCTGCTTCTTCAATGATCTTTCCTGTTGCCTCAATAAACTCCGGGCGGATTCCATTGACTGTTTTCAGAACAGACTCCTGCTTTCTTCTTGTGACAAGGGAATATACTTTGGCTCCGGGAAGTTTCTCGATCTGTTCTGTAGGTTTCTTTCCAAATCCCACACCGTTTCCGAGAAGGATCATCTCCTTCCCTGTCTCAACATGATATACAAGAATCCCATTATTATTCAGAACTTTAATGACTCGATACATCCCCCCGGAGCCTCTCTTTCTTTCTCTTAATTCAAGCTTACGATTTCTGCTGTCTTCTCAAGCTTCTCTACTTTTCCGCTCTTAGACATTCTGATCTCTTCACCTTCCTGAAGACTTGTAAATACAACCATACATTCATCGGATTTTGCATGCTCTTGGATATATTTTATATCAAAACCTATCAGTTTGTCACCCTTTTTTACTCGGTCTCCGTCATTTACAAAAGTTTCGAATCCTTTTCCATCCAGATTTACAGTATCCACGCCAATGTGAAGCAGATATTCGGTTCCGTCATCACTAGTCAGACCAACTGCATGTTTTGATGGGAAGATAAAAGATACAGTTGCATCTTCCGGCGCATAAGCCATTCCCTCTTCCGGGCGAACCAGATAACCGTCTCCCATCATTTTCCCTGCAAATGCTTCGTCACACGCTTCTTCGATCGGTGCTGCCACTCCTGTGAATGGAGAGCAAAGCTCTTTCTTTACAGTTCCGGCTGCAACAGTTTTGTTCTCATCTTTCTTCGCTTCATCTTTTGTTTCTGCACATTTATTCGTTTCTTCTGCGCTGTTTTCGTTTTCTTCCGGAAGATATTCCACATTCGGAGCTTTCTCCAGATAATCTTCCAGATTGGATTTAATCACAGAAACAGCCGGTCCGTAGATTACCTGGATTCCCTGTCCTTTTCTTACGATTCCGGATGGGGATGTCATTCTTAAGACATCTTCATTTACCAGTTCCGGCTTTACTACCGTACAACGAAGTCTTGTCGCACAGCAGTCTACATCAGAAATGTTTTTCTTTCCACCAAGTCCTCTTGTGATCAGTGCGCTCTTCTGATCTTCCGGTGTCATTTCATTTTCAGAATCTGCATCATTTCCATCTACTTTTGCTTTATAATCAGCTTTTGTATATAGCTTCGTTTCCGCATCATCATCTTCTCTTCCCGGTGTCTTCAGATTCAGCTTCAGAATCAAAGTACGGAAGATGATATAATATAAGAAGAAATAAATAATTCCAACCGGGATGATTCTGATCCAGCTTGTCTTAGCATTTCCCTGAAGGATACCGAAAAGGAACAGATCAATAAATCCACCGGAAAATGTAAGTCCTACTGCAATATTTAACATATGTGCGATCATATAAGCGGATCCGGCAAGGATCACCTGTACCACAAAAAGGATCGGTGCTACAAACAGGAATGAGAATTCCAGTGGCTCTGTGATTCCAGTCATCATACATGCAAGTGCTGCAGAAAGCAGAAGTCCGCCTGCCTGTTTCTTCTTCTCCGGTTTTGCACACTGATACATTGCAAGTGCCGCACCCGGAAGACCAAAGATCATGAAGATAAATTCACCGGAAAAATATCTTGTCGCATCCGCACTGAAATGTACTGTGGATGGATCTGCAAGCTGCGCAAAGAAGATGTTCTGACCGCCCTGTACCAGCTGTCCCGCAACTTCCATTGTTCCTCCAACCGCTGTCTGCCAGAATGGAAGATAGAATACATGGTGAAGTCCAAATGGAATCAACGCTCTCTTAATAATACCAAAGATCAATGTTCCAATATAGCCTGTTCCTGTTACAAGTCCGCCGAGTGCATAGATTCCATTCTGAACGGTTGGCCATACAAAATAGAGCACGATTCCGACAGCCACATAAGTCAATGTTGAAATAATAGGAACAAATCTTGATCCACTGAAGAATGACAGTGCATTCGGAAGCTGGATTTTGTAAAACTTATTATGAAGTGCTGCTACTCCAAGTCCAACGATAATACCGCCAAATACACCCATCTGTAATGTCTGGATTCCGCAGACACTTGTCACAGTTCCTTCCAGAACTCCGGCTCCAAGTGTTCCGTCTGCAAGAAGATCTCCACGGATCAGAAGCATGGCATTCATTGTTGCATTCATTACAAAGAAAGAGATCATTGCCGCAAGTGCCGCAACTTCCTTCTCTTTCTTCGCCATACCGATTGCTACACCGACAGCAAAAATGATCGGCAGGTTATCAAAAATAATACTTCCCGCTTTGCTCATAATTGTGAGCAGGGAATTCAGAATTGTCCCCTCGCCTAAAATTGCCTGAAGATGATATGTCTCAATCATCGTTGCATTTGTAAATGAACTTCCTACTCCAAGCAGAAGTCCTGCTACCGGAAGAATTGCGATTGGAAGCATAAAACTTCTTCCGATTCTCTGCAATACTCCAAAAATCTTGTCTTTCATCTGTAATCCTCCTCGTATAAAATTTCTCATAGAATTAGCGCAACAAAAAAAGCATAAACTAATCCTCAATAACGAAATCCACCTTATCTGGTGAACTTATTAAGGATAGTTTATGCCTGCTTTACCAGTAACACTCTATCGTGCGCTTTTCTCTTTTAACCACGTATAGTATAACCATACTCACTTCCAACAGTCAATCTGTAATATTCAACAATATTTATCCTGTTTATTTGTTGAATATGTTACTTAGTGATCATTCCAGTAAATTAAAGTTTTTCTTTTGATTTAAATTAACTTCTCTTCATTTTACGCTTCTGGCTTTTGCTTATTTGCTTTTGTAATATCCAGACGTACATTCACACCAAATGGATTGATTGCAACTCCCTTTGCATCCGGAATAAGTATCTCCGGAATCTTATCCGCCGGAATTGCTGCTGTCTTCATCTTCTTGCCCTGTGCAAATCTGGTAAATTCTATCATATCTGTAAAGATCGGCTGATACAGACTTCCGTCCGGCTGTCTCAGAAGTGGAACCTGATTATCTTCCTGAACTCCTACGATAAAGGTTCCTTTCTTATAATGCGCCATCATCTCTTCCTGAAGTTCCTTCACATTCTCCGGCATCTCCGGTCCGATATTGCGGTGCATCTCCTGCATCAGATACATTGCTGTCAGATGAAGCTCCGGATTCTCGATCAGTTTCTTTCCGTCAGGCAGTTCTTCCTTATTCTTACGAACTACAAGCTGTTCCAGCTGAACCCTGATCTCCTCCTCTGTACCAACATTCACTGCCAGTGCATTCACGCCCATTGTATACAGGTTTGTAAAAAATCCAAGTCTGGCATTCTTTTCAATCTTGGCAATTCCTACATGATAACGATCTTCTGCAAGCGTCTTTGCCTTTTCCTTTGCAGACTCTTCCTGATAATAAACCAGAACCTCGTCATCAAATGTCTCTTCATCACAGAGGACAAACGGCATCTTCGTCACACCTGACATGATCACATAAATCTCTTCGAGATTTCGCAGATTCACCAATGCCTGCTTCATCTCTGTACTGACAATTACTTTATTCTCATCCATCTCTTTGTTTTCCTTTCTGGTTGCTTTTCTTTCCATTACAGTAGTGCAATGAAATGAGGTATAAATATAATACACCCTATGATCACAGCCATGATTGCCGTAAAAAGCACTGCACCTGCTGCCGTATCCTTCGCGATCTTAGCAAGTGGCTTTCTCTCCTCTGTCACAAGATCGACAACAGCTTCCACTGCCGTATTCACAAGTTCCAGTGAGATCACCATTCCAAAAAGGAGAAGACAGATACACCATTCCATCGGTGTTAATCCTACAAATGTTCCAACTGCTGTTACAAGAATCACTGCAAGGCAATGAATCTTCATATTCCTCTCTTTTGAAATCCCTGTCCAGATTCCTTCAAAGGCATAGCCAAAGCTTTTGAATAAAGGCTGTTTTCGATTCTTCATTCGTATTCTCCTTTCGGATTCGTATCATAGATCAAGCAACAAATCTAATATCTATGATACCACATCTGACTCCTTATCAAAAGAGGTATTTTCCTATTATTATCAAAAGAAGACTCGGATTTCGAATCTCATATCCTTTTCACTTATTTACAAGCTTCAACCATACTCTTTACATATTCTGCAACATACGGCACGCAGTCTTTTCCGTATTTCTCACACAACTTAACGATTGCACTTCCAACGATCGCACCGTCTGCGCTCTGACACATCTTCGCCGCCTGCTCCGGAGTGGAGATTCCGAATCCGACCGCACACGGAATATCATTTTCCTCTTTTACAAGTTTCACCATTGCTCCGATGTCCGTCGTGATCGCGGATCTTGTTCCTGTTACACCAAGTGAAGAAACACAATATACGAATCCCGATGCTTCTTTTGCAATCATCCGGATTCGGTCATGAGAAGTCGGTGCAATCAATGAGATCAGATCGATTCCGTACTTTTTGCACACGATGTCAAATTCTTCTTTCTCTTCAAATGGAACATCCGGAAGAATCAGACCATCCATTCCGACATTTTTCGCTTTCTCAAGAAATCTTTCTGTTCCGTAAGAGAACACAACATTTGCATATGTCATAAAAACAAGTGGAATCTGTGTATTCTGACGGATTTCTTTTACCATATCGAAGATCTTATCTGTAGTCACGCCTCCTGTCAGCGCACGCAGGTTTGCGCCCTGAATGACCGGTCCTTCTGCTGTCGGATCGGAAAATGGAATTCCAAGCTCAATCAACGCCGCCCCTGCTTTCTCCATCTCATAGACGATCTGTTTTGTTGTCTCAAGATCCGGGTCACCACATGTGACAAATGGTATAAATGCTTTCTTCCCTTTAAATGCTTCCTGTATTCTACTCATGAAGATCCTCCCCTCTGTAACGTGCGATTGCTGCACAGTCCTTATCTCCGCGTCCTGAAATATTAATTACGATAATCTGGTCTTTTCCCATTGTCGGCGCAAGTTTTCTTGCATATGCAACTGCATGTGCACTCTCGATCGCCGGAATGATTCCTTCTAATTTAGAAAGGTACTCAAATGCATCGACTGCCTCATCATCTGTGATTGCTACATATTCTGCTCTTCCCTTATCATAAAGGTCTGCATGCTCCGGTCCGATTCCCGGATAATCCAGTCCGGCTGAGATTGAGTAAACCGGTGCGATCTGTCCGTACTCATCCTGACAGAAATAAGATTTCATTCCGTGGAAGATTCCAAGCTTACCGGTCGCGATCGTTGCAGCTGTCTCTGCTGTATTCACGCCGCGTCCTGCCGCCTCGCATCCGATCAGGCGCACGCCTTCATCTTCAATGAAATTATAAAATGCACCGATTGCATTGGACCCACCGCCGACACAGGCAAGCACTGCATCCGGGAGTTTTCCTTCTTTTTCAAGGATCTGCTCCTTGATCTCTTTAGATATAACTGCCTGAAAATCACGCACGATCTGCGGAAATGGATGCGGTCCCATACAGGATCCGAGTACATAATGTGTGTCATCAATTCTTCTTGTCCACTCACGCATCGTCTCCGAAACAGCATCCTTTAAAGTACCAGTTCCACTTGTAACCGCGTGTACCTGTGCTCCGAGAAGACGCATTCTGTATACATTTAATGCCTGACGCTCTGTATCTTCTTTTCCCATGAAAACTTCACATTCCATTCCCATCAGAGCCGCTGCTGTCGCTGTTGCAACCCCATGCTGTCCTGCACCGGTCTCAGCGATCACTCTTGTCTTTCCCATCTTCTTTGCAAGAAGAACCTGACCTAACACGTTGTTGATCTTATGGGCACCTGTGTGATTGAGATCTTCTCGTTTCAGATAAATTTTCGCCCCGCCAAGATCTTCTGTCATACGTGCTGCATAGTATAAAAGAGACGGTCTGCCTGCATATTCATTTAATAATGTATTCAGTTCGTCATTAAATTCTTTGTCATTTTTATAGTAGTTGTACGCCTTTTCCAATTCGATCACTGCATTCATCAGTGTCTCCGGAATGTACTGTCCACCATGGATTCCGTATCTTCCTTTTGTCATGGTTGTCTCTCCTTCTTTCTTGTTTCTATTGTTTTTGTAAATTTATTCATTCACTTGTATATTATTTTATTTTCCGAAAAATATTTACTGCTTTCAAAATTTCTCACAGTTTTCACAGCTTGAAGAATTTTCTCACGATCTTTCTTTCCATCTGTCTCCACTGCACTGCTCAGGTCAATTCCCCAAGGGTGTATTCGCTGTATTGCCTCCGGTATGTTCTCCGAATTCAGTCCTCCTGCGAGGAAATACGGCCGCTTTGTCCATCCTTCCAAAAGACTCCAATCAAATGTCTCGCCGGTTCCGCCTTTTCCATGATCGAGAAGAATCAGATCTGCACTGCTCGCTGCCGCCGCATCAAGATCTTTTTTCTCCTGAATCGAAAATGCTTTCATCACCGGATGGTCTGTCAGACTTTTCAACTTCTTTATATATGCCTCATCTTCCTGCCCGTGAAGCTGAGCGATCTGAATGGTTCCTTCATTTAATAATTGTGCGACCTCGCCGCAGTCTTTATTGACAAATACTCCGACCGGGCAAATCTGCGATTCAAGATTTTGAACCAGTTCACGAACTTTCGAAACGGATACATTTCTCCGGCTCTTTGGCACATCGATGATAAATCCGCAATAATCCGGTTTTGCCTCATTTATATAGGTAATATCTTCCGGGCAGCTCAAACCGCAGATCTTAATCTTGGGCATGTTCATTTTTTCTTGTCTCATACTATATCTTCCGCTAATTCATATCTAGCTGCCTTCCTGTCTGCTGCTTCAACTCCATCAGTGCTGCTTTCCGATCAGATTTTCTCATCAGAAGTTCTCCGATCAGTACCGCATCGGTTCCATTTTCATAAAGTGCTTTCATATCTTCCACTCCGCGGATACCGCTCTCAGATACGAAAACTGCTTCCGAACTGACCATTTCTCTTAGCCGAATGCTATTCTTGATATCCACTGTGAAATCTTTCAGATTCCGGTTATTTACACCGATAATCTTTGCACCGATCTTCTGTGCTCTTAAGATTTCTTCTTCGTTATGTGTTTCTACCAAAGCAGATAGTCCGAGTTCGTCTGCCAGCTGATGATACGCTTTTAACCTGCCATCTTCTAATACCGAACAGATCAGAAGTACTGCCGAGGCTCCCATTGCTTTTGCCTGATAGATCATATATTCATCACAGGTGAAATCTTTTCTGAGTACCGGAATGGATACATTTTGCACGATTTCTTTCAGATACTCATCACTGCCCCGGAACCAAAACGGTTCTGTCAGACAGGAGATTGCTGCTGCGCCGCCTGCTTCATAGTCCCTGGCGATCTCAACATATGGAAAATCCGGTGCGATCAATCCTTTGGAAGGAGACGCTTTTTTTGCTTCGCAGATAAAAGACAATCCTTCTGCCCGAAGTGCCTGTTCAAATACTGGGATTTGATCTTTAATTCCTTTTTCTTCCGCCTGTCTTCGGACCTCTTCTAATGGAACTATTTTCTTTTCTTCTTCGATCCGCTCTTTCGTGCGCTCGGTAATTTTCTCGAGTATATTCATACTATTTGTTCCTCTTTTTCTTTCAAGTTGCTTCTTCCATTCTCCCCTGCATAGCCGGGGATCAAACTTTTTATTTATTACTTTCTTCTTTGAACTGCTCCAGCTTCTTCAGTGCAAGTCCTTCGTCAATGATCTGTTCCGCTTTTCTTACACCTGCTTCAATTGAATCTGCTTTTCCTGCAAGATAGATTGCTGCTCCTGCATTCAGGCAAACTGCATTTCTCTTTGCTCCCAGCTCTTTTCCGGAAATGATATCCAATGTGATCTGTGCGTTTTCCTGAGGTGTTCCTCCTGTCAGTACACCTTTTTCGCATCTCTCATAACCAAACTGCTCCGGTGTGATCTCATAGCTTGTAAATGTTCCGTCTTTAATCTCACAGACTGTAGTCGGTGCACACATGGAAATCTCATCTAACTTATCCTGTCCGTAAACGACCATTCCGCGGACAACTCCGAGATTCGCCATGACTCTTGCAAGTGGCTCTACCAGACTTTCATCATAAACTCCCATCAGTTCCATGTTCGCTCCTGCCGGATTAGACAGTGGCCCAAGAATATTGAATACGGTACGGATACCAAGTTCTTTACGGATCGGTCCGACATATTTCATCGCAATATGATAATTCTGTGCAAATAAGAAACAGATCTGAATGTCTTTGAGAAGCTGTGTGCTGCGCTCCGGTGCGACATCGATCTTCACTCCAAGTGCTTCAAGTACATCTGCCGCACCGGACTTAGAAGATGCTGCACGGTTACCATGCTTTGCGACCGGGATTCCTGCTGCCGCAATCACAAGGGAGGATGTTGTTGAAATGTTAAATGAATTTGCTCCGTCTCCCCCTGTTCCTACGATTTCCAGCACATCCATGTCATGCAAAAGCTTGATGCAGTGTGCACGCATTCCCGCTGCTGATGCTGTGATCTCATCGATTGTCTCACCTTTCATGGAAAGTGCTGTCAGATATGCTGACTTCTGAACATCCGATGCCTTTCCTTCCATAATCTCATTCATTACTTCTTCTGCTTCTGTATAGATGAGATTTTCTTTCTTTGATAATTTTATAATTGCTTCTTTTATCATTTCTTAATTCTCCTTCAATACTTTTGCATAGTTAATAAAATTCTCTATCATCTGAAGTCCCTGTGGTGTCATCACAGATTCCGGATGAAACTGTAACCCAAAGATCGGATATTCTCTGTGTTCCATCGCCATGATCTCGTTATCTTCGCTTCGCGCTGTCACAACCAGTTCTTCCGGTAGTGTCTCTTCCTTTACTGCAAGCGAATGATATCTTGCCACCTGGATTGGAAATGTCAGATTCTGAAACAGGAGACTGTCTGTCTTTACATCTTTCAGCTTTGAAGTCTTCCCATGCATCAGCTGTCCGGCGTGACCTACGGTTGCTCCGAATGCTTCCGCCATCGCCTGATGTCCGAGACAAACGCCGAGCATTGGAATCTTTCCTTTCAGCTTCTGAATTGCTTCGATACAGATTCCGGCATCAGAAGGTTTTCCCGGCCCCGGTGAGATTACAAGCGCCTCCGGTGCAAGTTCCAGAATCTTTTCCGGTGTGATTTGATCATTTCGAATGACCTTTACTTTTGAATCAATCTGATCTTTTTGCATGTCACCTCTTTTTGATTCTACTCCTGCGATAAACTGATACAGGTTATATGTAAAGCTGTCATAATTATCAAGTAATAGTATCATTCCAATCCTCCTTTCGCAGTTTCCACAGCCTGAAGTACTGCCCCTGCCTTATTTAAACACTCCTGAAATTCATTTTCCGGGATACTGTCTGCTACGATTCCGGCTCCTGACTGTACACGAATGTATCCATTTTTCTTATAAGCAAGACGGATGGAAATGCATGTATCTACATTTCCTGCAAAATCGAGATAGCCGACTGCCCCTCCGTAGATGCCTCTTTTCTCCTGTTCAAGTTCTGCGATAATCTCACATGCGCGGATCTTCGGTGCTCCGGAAAGCGTTCCTGCCGGGAGAATCGCATCTACTACGTCCAGTGCATCCTTATCTTTCCGAATCTTGCCTGTTACTGTGGAACCAATATGCATTACATGGGAATATCTCTGGATTTCCATATATTTATCAACTTTAACTGTTCCCGGCTGGCTGATCTTGCCGACATCATTTCGCCCAAGATCTACAAGCATGTTGTGCTCTGCAAGCTCTTTCTCGTCTGCAAGTAGCTCTTTCTCCAATTCCTGATCTTCCTCTTCGGTCACTCCTCGCTTCCTTGTACCAGCAAGAGGAAAAGTGCACACCTGTCCGTTTTCTAGCTTCGCCAACGTTTCCGGTGAAGCCCCTGCCACTTCAATATCATCACTTGAAAAGTAGAACATATACGGAGATGGATTCGAGGTTCGAAGCACCCGGTAGGTATCAAAAAGACTTCCTTTTGCCTTCGCTGTCAGCGGATTGGATAAAACGACCTGGAAAATATCACCTTCATAAATGTATTCCTTAGCTTTCTCAACCATCTTGCAATAATCTTCTTTATCCACTCCCGGATAGAACGCTTCTTCTAAAACCAGTGGTCGAAAATCTGCCTGCGCCCCGCTTCGGATCAATCGTTCCATCTCTTCTAATTCCTGCTTCGCATTCGTATAATTTTCTTCCAGATCACCTTCCAGCTTCACGCCTGTAATCAGGATCAGCTTCTGTCTGTAATTGTCAAATACGATGACACGGTCAAATAACATCAAGTCCGCATCCCGGAAATCTCTTACTGCCGTTTTTGCTGCTGTCTTTCCTATAGTCTCATTCTTCTCTTCCAGGACTGGCTTCAATGTCGGTTCTGCATATTTGATGTAGTCATAAGAAAAATATCCGACAAGTCCTCCGGTAAATGGAGGAAGTCCCGGAACAACCGGACTTTTATATGCTTCGAGAATTTCTCTTAGAACCTTTCCCGGATGGTCGGTTAAAACTTCCCGTCTGGTCTTATCCTCATCTTCATGCCCTTCGCTGATGATCACACGCCCATCGGTACAAGTGATCTCCATCGTTGGTGCATATCCAAGGAAGGAATATCTTCCCCACTGCTGTCTGTCCTCCGCACTTTCCAGCAGATAGCAATGCTTGCTTGCCGCTCGCAGCGTCCGCATCACACTAATCGGCGTAAATGCATCTGCATACAGCTCTTTGCTGATCGGAACTCGCTTGTATCTGCCTTGTTCAGCGTAGGATCTGATTTGTTCTAATGTCTTGTCCATGTGTATTCCTCCTTGAAGTTATGCTGCAAAATGAATTTCTCTTTTATCCCGATAGGAAATATATGTTTATGGTAGAAAAAAAGTCCTTGACAGAATATTCCTATTCTGTCAAGGACGGTAAATCTAAATCTTTTCCGCGGTGCCACCTTGATTCACGGGTACACTCCCATGCGCTCTGTAAGATACTAACATATCTCCGGCAACTGACGTATGCCCACACGTCACAGAGTACTCGGATTCTCAAATCCTTTGACTGTGCCCTCAGCGGTCCATTTGGCAACCTGCATCTCGATCCGGCTCTCAGCTTCCCGGACTCTCTGTGCGCGCATAATTACTTTGATCTCCGCTTCATCGGTTTAAAGCGTTATTCCATTTGCTAGGAGTTTATCACTTTAAAGCGATAGTGTCAATGCACTATTTTAATCTTTTTCGCGAAATTGTTGAAAAATTTTCTCAATTTTCTTGTCTCTATTTTCTTTTTCTCTTCCATGCAAATCCGCCAACTCCTGCTCCGAGTGAGGAGAATGCAAGTCCTAATAAGCCAAGAACATTTGCCGGATCACCTGTCTTTGCGGCTTTTGATCCACTTGTTCCTTTGGAAGCTGATCCATCCGTAGTTGTTCCTGCCTTCTTTGTAACAGTCGGAGTTGCACTTCCATTCTGACTTCCCGCCTGATTTCCATTCTTTACAAGTGCTTTGATTGCTGTATTTAACGCATCTGTTGCTTTATCAACTTTTTCCTGGCTTTCTTTTGCATTTAATGCACTCTTAGCGTCTGTCAGTGCACTCTGCAATGCCTTCCAGCTGTCAACTGTGTAATCAGCTTCTTTCAGAGCTGCCGCATCACTGATTACTTTCTCAAGGGAAGAAGTATCAACTGCTGCCGGCTCTTCTTTCTTATCGTCATCTTTCTTATCCTCTTCTGTCTTATCTCCCTCTGCCTTAACAAGTGCTTCAATAGCTGCGTTGAGGTGGCTTACTGCCTCGTCTACAGTTGCCTGAGTTTTTGGATTTTTCAATTCATCTTTTGCTTCCTGAAGTTCCATCTGCATAGATGCCCAGCTTTCCGCTGTATAATCAGCTTCTTTCAGGGCTTCTGCTTTTGCAATAGCTGCCTCAAGCTCTGTTGTTGTGATTGTTTTATCCTCAGATGCTTTTACAATGTTCTCCTCTGTTGCCTGGAATTTGTATGTCACGTCATTATATCCAAGTGCTGTCAGTGTAATGGTCCAATATCCTGTTCCATCCGTTCCTTCCGGAAGTGTACAACGAAGAGAATCTGTCAGTCCAAGCTGGATTCCCATTGCTTTGTGCATCCAGTTATCTGCTGCAAATTTTGTTCCATAAGTAGCTTTTGCATTTGTATATGTGCTGTCATCTCCATAGTAAGTCCATGTAACAGTCTGGAGATTTGATCCAAGATCACCATAATTTCCTGTCAGATCAACTCTTAAGAATTCTCCATAAGATCCGCTTGCTTCTTTTACTGTCAGCCCTGCTTCCTCTGCTGTTGGTGCTGTCTTGAGTGCCTGATCTTTGATTCCGGACTCTGATCCATTATTCACTCTTGCAGAGAAACTGAAAGATCCATTCTCATTCTTTGTTGCTGTTTTCAGACCGTTTGTATTCTCTGTTACATTAGCAACCAGTCCTGTATAGCTTACCAGATTCTTTTCTGAATATCCTCCTGCAAGTTCACTTCCGTTTTCGATCACACGATAGCTTGCTTTCAGTGCATCCAGATCAGATGTTTTTACTTTCACCGGCACATATTTCAGTCCGAGTACATCATACTCTGTCATCTTTGTTGTTGCACCGGATTCTTCTGTGATCTCTCCTCTGTTAAATGTAATCTTGCTTCCGTCTGTCAGAACTGCAGTAGTTCCATCTGTCCAGTACTCTACTGCATACTCTTTTCCATTTTCCGCCTTGATTACTGCGTTGCACTGGAAAGAACCTCTGTGAAGTCCATGATTTACTGTAGCTCTTGTTACAGTATCGAATGCACCCTTGTCAGACTCTCCTTTTGAATCCTTTGCATCTGAAGAAGATGTATCTCCTGCTGCCTGCACATTTTCAGCAGCCCAGTACTCTGCCCAGCTAAGTCCTACATATGCGTAAGTATACTCACTCTCCTGTGATAAAGTATAAGTGAATTCGTAATCCTTTGCATAGCCTGTTGCCTTTACTGAGATCTTAAATCCATGTCCATTTTCTGCATCCTTAAATGGAGCCGCAGTCGTGTCAATTGTTCCATCTTCTTTGATGATCTTCACTGCACGTTTTCCTGTTGCCGCATACTCTGTTCCGTCAACTGTTACGGATTTGATCTTCTTTACATAAGAAGTTACATCCTCTGCTGCATATCCTTCTGTCGCTACAAGTGCTGCACTTTCACTGTTAAATACAACCGGTACAGCTTCTGTTGTCAATTCAAAATCTGTCGTAAGATCCGCATATTTTCCGGATTTATCAGATACTTTCAGAGTATATTTGCCTATCTCAGCGCCTTTTGTCTTATAGGTAAGTACCCCGTCTTTTACCTGAACATCCTCAAGACCTTCAACTGTATATTCTGCCTGATAATCACCAGGAAGTCCTTCTACAGTTACATTTACTTTTCCACTTTCAACATCTGCATTCTCTGCTGCGACATTCCCATTGAATTTAACCGGCACATACTGATCTGCATCAATCTCATAGATTCCTTTATCTGTGTAATATGTGATTTTATTGATCGTCTGACCCATCATCTTTTCATAATCTTTTGAATCCAGTGTGTTTCCATGAGATGTTGTCACAAATCCTGTACTCCATGCCAGTTCTGTCTTTTTCCAGATATTTTCAAGATGACGAAGTCCGTAGTTGTCTCCTTCTTTTGTGCTGATCACAACTCCATATACTGTATTAACTGTTTTTGGGAGTCCATTTACATCTAATTCATAATCCCCATACTTTGTGTCTGTTGTGAAATCAATTGATGCATCACTAATCTTCTGTGCAGTTGCACCTTTCACTTCACTAAAGCTGAGTGAACCATCTGCATTTACTGTTGCTTCCTTATAATAGGAAGGAGTCTCACTTAAAATATAGTAAGAATAGCTTGCGCTCTCGAATAACGCATCTTTTCCATTATATTCTGTTGTTGTCTCTTTTCCTTTCATATTCACTGTAATAGAAAGCTTGCTGTCATCTGTGATCTGTGTATAGTTTTTCAGTACAGATGCATCACTAATCTTAACCGGATATGTAATACCTGTAATATCTGTTCCATCACTGTTTACATGATAAGATCCAGCTACAAGTGTTGATCTTGTTTTCGCTTTTGTAGCGGAGGATACACTGTCTGCTCCTGCTACCTGATCAGCTGCATAAAATTCAGAATATGGAATATTCATCAACACATACGTTTCTTTCGCAACTTCTGCCTTTTTCAATGCCTTCACTGCTGCATTCAGCTCGTCTGCTGCTGTGTCTACCGCGCTCTGAGATTCTTTTGCTGTCAGGGCAGCTTTGGCTGCTGTCAGCTTCGTCTGCATTGCACTCCAACTGTCTGCTGTGTAATCAGCTTCTTTCAGTGCTTCAGCGGCTGTGATTGCAGCTTCCAGTTTTGTTGTGTCAACTGTTACTGCTTCGTTTGCTGACTTGATTGCAGCAAGTGCAGCTTCTTTCACTGCCTTTGATGTACGTGTTGCACCACTAACAGAATCCCAACCATTAATTGTATCTTCTGTTGCAGCCTTTCCTACAAGCATTTTCTGGATTCCTTTCGATTTTGAAACAGCTTTTGCAAAATAGGAATCACTCTCCGCGTTATATCCTTCCCCTGGAGTCACAGTGATGGCTGAAAACTTGCCATCCTCCACCTTCAGGCTGACTTCAACGTCATACTCATTCCATTCGTCTTCATTTTCGTCATCCTCTGCAGTTCTTGCCACGTGGGCTGTCTTTGTATAAGTTCCATCCTTCGCAGTCTGACTTCCTGTTGCCGCAAAGATGGTTGACGGACAAAGTCCTACTACCATAGACATTGCCACTGCCATGGACATTGCCTTTACTTTCATTTCTTTGTTTTTCATAGAAACCTCCTTTTTAACTAAAATAGTTACATACAGATCCTGCCTGTCGCAGTTCTGCTTTCCTGCTTCCGCATGGAATATATTATCAAGTTAGCTTTTACTAACCTGTAATCAAAAAGTATTATTATCTATACTGTCCTTACAGCTTCTTTCTTCACAACCGGTAAAATCTTTCCTGCGACAATTCCAATCACGAACCCTGTCACTGTTCCTGCCACAAGAAGAACTGGCAGATAATAAATCAGTTTCAGATTCTCCACCACTGCCATCGCAACAAGAATCTGTCCTATATTATGAAAGACGCCGCCAGTGATACTTACTCCTACAATGGAAATTCCATCCATCTTCTTTACAAGTACCATGGCAAGAAGGCTGACAACCGCCCCTGCCAGACTGTAAATAATCGACATTCCATTTCCAAAAAGAAATCCTGTCAGAAGCACACGCAGTACCGATACCGCCAGTACTTCTGGAATTTCCAGAAAATAAAGACCTGTTACAGTGACCAGATTAGCCACTCCAAGCTTCATCCCCGGCACTCCAAAATTAATTGGAATCAGGCTTTCCACATAACTAAAAATCATTGCCAGCGCAACAAGCATTGCCATGTTCGCAAGTTTTTTATTTCTATTCATACATTCTCCTTTACAGTCGAACAATTGATTTATTTAGAAATTGTATCCGGTAGATGTTCCTTTTCATTTTGAGAATCATCAGAATTCTCAACTTCTTCTATTTCCACAACCAGCTTATGAGGCAGGCAGACAATGGTCTGTGTCCGGTTATTGATCTTTCCCTGCTCTTCGCAATATCCATCCGGACAGTCAGCCTCTTCCATATACGCTTTTCCATCCTTGATCCGGACACGGTTGTAAAAGTCTCCATCCTGCACTTCGATCACCTGATCTTCATCCAAAGCATATCTTCCGTAAACTTCACCATCTACCTTGATCACAACCTGTTTTTCCTGATTTTCTTTTTGTCCGCTTTCCTTTGCCTGTACATACTGCATCAGATTCATCACAAGAAACAGTACACATGCCGCAAAGAGGATTCCGCCTCCTAAAAACAGATCTTTTTTCTTCATCTATTACACTCCTGCCCAAATCATAATTACAAGTAACAGAATTGCCCGAAAAATCGTAAACCAGAATTCATTTCCCTTCAGACCTTTGATTCCTGTATGGATATGCTTCTTTGGACAGGTATCAATACATTTCTGGCATCGGAAACAATCTCCCTCGACTTTGAGTGATCCGTCTTCCGGGAGTCCGATCCCGGATGGACATTTCTTCGTGCATCCACTACAGCCCTTGATACAATTTTCTCTGTCACGGTGTAATGCAAAGAACGGAAGCACCGGAAGTAATGAGAATACTGCTCCCATCGGACACAGATTCCGACAGAAAAATCTTTCTTCCAGACACATTCCTACAATGATAAGAAGTAGTAATGTCACTCCCGGCAAATATCCCTGCAAATGGAAATTTCCTGCATGCAGCATAGAAAAAACATCCCACGGGCTTGTCCCTTTTGCCTTTCCGTATACTCCCGCAAAACAAAGTACTGCGATTACGGTCAACACCAGATATTTCAAATAGCTTAACTTCTCTGTGATCTTTTCTGAAAGCAACACCGGCTTTTTCTTTCTCTTCTTAAAACACCAGATATAAAATGCATGAATTCCATCTCCAAGACTTCCGAATGCACACGCGAATCCACAGAAGAATCTTCCGAAAAGAATCGTATACGCACAAAGAACTATAAGCACCGTTACAAAAGAGGTCAGCCCGATTGCCTCGCCTGCTCCTATCTGTGTGAAAATGTATTTCACGCCGGCAAATGCCGCTGTATACACAGATGGCAGAAACAGAAAATAGAGAATCTGAATCAAGGCACGAAGCCAAGTATGCAATTTTTTAATTTCTTTTGCTTTTAAATTATGTATATCCAACTTTTTCACGCTACTCTACCGCCTGTTCTAATGCCTGTTCTGATGCATTTTTAATTCCTGTCGAACTGAACGTTGCTCCACTTATCGTATCAACTTCTGCGCTCTGCGCCTCTATGATCTTCGGAATGATATCTTCCGCCATCGCAAGATATGCACCGTCCTCCTTCTCAGCGGAGGTCACTTCTACCGCTTCGATCTTTCCATCTTTTACAGTAACTTCTACCGCAACCGTTCCGCCAAATCCATCCGCTTCTCCGATATAGGTTCCATCCTTGTATCCTGCTCCATCTCCTGAATCACTCCCTGACTCAGAATCACTGCCGGCACCAGATGACTGTACCTCCAACTGTGCATTCAGTTTTGCGATTTCCTCATCCTTCGCACGGACATCCAACACTTCGTTATATCCGAAAAGGACACCGACGATTGCCAGCAGACTAAACAGTCTTACGATAAACTCTTTCATCCTACTGCGCCTCCGTCTCTTCTGGTCTTAAAGCCATTTCCAGTGCCTTTTTGCATCCGTCAATAATCGCATTCGAAGAACAGGTTGCTCTGGATACCGTATCAATTTCTTCCGGCATTCCTTTGGTAATAATCTGGGAAACGACACCTTTTTTGCTTGAAGTTCCATTTGCCGCCTTCTTGATATAGCTGTCATTCGCTGCATCCCCATCTCCTGACACGTCAGTAATGGATACAATTTTGTCATTTCGTATTGTCACCTTCATAGAAAGCTGATACTCTGTAAAATCTTCATCCTCATCCGGTTTACACGGTACACTCACCTCATAAGTTCCATCGATGTATTTTGTCTTCACTTCTTCCTCTTGATCTGACTTCTTTTTCTCAAGCTGTGCAACTGCAAGGTTCAGATTCTCTACCGCTTTGTCAACAGCCTGCTGTTCCACTGTTTCATTCGCAGCTGTTTCCAACAGCTCTTTTGCATCATTCAGTCGGAGACTCAGAACCGCCCAGCTACTCTGCGTATACTCCTCCATCACAAGTGCTTCTGCTGACTTGACTGCATTTTCCAGTTCCGTTGTATCTGCTTTCTCTTCAATGGATTCTCCATTCGTTACTTTCTCCGCCTGTTTCAAAGCATTCTTTATTGCTCCGAGAAGTCCCTTAGAACTGTAAGTTGCACCAGATACAGTATCTACATCTGTATTCTGATTTTTAAGCACATTTTTCACTACATCCATTGCACGGTTGAAAAATGCTTCATCATCTGATGTCTTTGTGACTAAAATTGCTTTGATCGTATGCTCCTGGATCACCACAGCTACCGATACATCTCCACTGTATCCTTCCGCTGTTCCATAATAGATTCCTTCTTTGTATGGAACTGTTCCGGTTGTGGATGTACTCTGATTCTGACTGGAAGAACTGTTCGAGCCATTTGTTTCAGATGAATCCGAAGTCGCTCCATTTCCACTCACTGCCGCCTGACTTAATGCATCTCTTACTGCCTGGATGATTCCAACCGAACTGTACGTTGCTCCAGACACGGTATCTACATTGGTGCTCTGACTGCTGATGATCGTATTGATCAGTGCAGAGGCTTTGGAAATGTATTCGCTTCCATCTTGATTCTCCATAATCTGGATGTCTGTGATCTTTCCGCCACTGATCTCAACCTTTACTTTCAGTGTTCCACCAAATCCAGTCCCTGTTCCGTAATAAGTTCCGTCCTTATATGCTGCCGGGTCTTCCACTGTTGCGACAGAAGTAGAACTTCCTGCTGCCGCGCCGCCACCAGACTGTGACTGTCCTGTTGTTCCGCTGTCTTTTTCTCCTGTCAGTGCATTCTTCACCGCACTGATGATTCCTCGAGAACTATAGGTTGCCCCTGAAACAGTATCGACTTCCAATGTCTGTCCTTCGATGATCTTATCGATCACCGCCTGTGCACGTTTGAAAAATGCTGCATCGTCAGATGAACTCAAAATATCAATTGCTGTGATCTGCCTGTCTTTGATCTGCACAGCAACTGTAATATCTCCTGCGTAACCTGTTCCGGTTCCCTTATAAACACCATCCGTCAGATCAAAAGAACCTTTTACCGCCTGCTCCTGCTCTTCTGACTTTGTAGTCTCTTCTTTTACAGAATTCGTTTGCTCCTGCGCTGCATAAACCGGTGGCTGATATCCACTCAGGGTGCCTGCTACACAGGATGCCACAACTGCTACCGAAAGTACCGGTGCAAATGGTTTCAGCTTCTTTCCTGTTTCTTTTAAATCCATTTTTCCTCCAAAATCTACTCTGTCTTACACTTTTCTATCGAATGATCTCAACTGTTCTCTCCGTTGAAAAATCATTTTCCAGCCCTTCTGTCACATATAGCGTCCCATCATCACTCATAAGGATTGCATCAAACTCATCCTTATGTTCTCTCCAGAAATCTGCCGCTTTCTCTTCTCCCATAATAAAAAGTGAAGTAGACAGTCCATCTGCCAGTGTTCCATCCGTACTTACAATTGTTACAGATACAAGTCCGCTTTCTGCCGGGTATCCGGTCTTTGGGTCAATGATGTGATGATACGTCACACCATCCTGTTCAAAATACCGTTCGTATCCCCCCGAAGTAATAACTGCCTTCTCCTGAACACTCAGAATTCCCAGATAATCTTCTGTGTCATCCGGGCTCTGCACTGCAATCTTCCATTTCGTTCCATCCGTCTTTGTTCCGAGTGCCTGCACATTTCCGCCAAGATTCACTAATCCACTTGTGATTCCATTGTCTTTGTAAATGTCCATAATTCTGGATGAGGTATATCCTTTTGCAATTCCTCCGAGATCGATTTTCATTCCTTCTACACCGAAAGATATCTTTCTCGTTTCTTTGTCATAAGAAATGTTTCCCGCATCAGTGAGTGGAAGAAGTTGATCCAATGTCTCCTGTGACGGAACCTGGAAGTTCTGTGTTGGGAATCCCCATGCTTCCATCACCGGATAAATCGCAATATCAAACGCCCCATCTGTCTTCTGATAAAGTTCCAATGCGCGTTCCGTCAAATAGCCTGCATCTTCGGAAAGCTCTGCACTTCCATCTGTGTTCAGTTTTGCGATCTCGCTGTCTGCATTTCCTGTCGATAAAAGTGCATCCAGACGCTCAATCTCTGCCTGTGCTGCATCAACGGCTGCTTCTGCATTTTCTCCATATGCAGTCACTGTCATATAGGTATCCATTGCAAAAACATCTCTAGATGCTTCCTGAATATCCTCCGACTGATTCTGTGCACTTTCTGACGATGTTTCGGATTTATCTGCTGTCTTACTGTCTGTCTTCTGTCCGCATCCGACCAACAGGGCCGATGCACAAAGACAGACTGCAAGTAAACATTTTATATTTTTTAATTTCATGTAATCGCTCCCGGTTATACTTTTCTAACTCTCGTTAGTCCAACTAACTCCGTA
>OLNU01000592.1_pt1 | contig 32932 bp, 30 predicted proteins | sample 1672241 | NCBI WGS metagenome assembly OLNU01 (sample SAMEA3136663, study PRJEB25190) | human gut metagenome | biome: human gut; feature: human-associated habitat; material: faeces | place: Austria | collected 2013 | reverse complement strand
GGGGGCCTTGGACCGGTCGCCCTTGGGGTCGGTCATGGCGCCGTCCACCGTCAGGTCGTTGTCCTGGACGAAGGTCAGGAACTTCTTGAAGTTTTCGTGATAGCGGGTGCCGTACTTCTCGTCGATCTCATAGGTGGTGGAGAACACGGCGTTGAACGCATCCATACCCACACACCGCTGGAAGCAGGAAGCGGTCTTCTGGCCCAGCAGGCCGGCACGGACCATCTTCTTCATGGTCAGAGCGGGACGATACTTGGAGTCGCCGGTCTCGGTGAAGATGGTCTCCATGATGGCCAGGCAGATGTCCAGACCAACCAGGTCGGCCAGAGCCAGGGGGCCCATCTTGTGGTTGGCGCCGTACATCATGGCGGTGTCAATGTCCTCCTTGGAGGCAATGCCGTTCTCCAGAACGATAATGGCCTCGTTGATCATGGGGAACAGGATGCGGTTGACCACGAAGCCGGGAGCCTCGCCCACCTCGACGGGGTTCTTGCCGATCTCCTTGGCGCAGCCGTAGACAGCCTGGAAGGTCTCGTCGTTGGTGCGGGCGCCGCGGATGACTTCCACCAGCTTCATAGCGGGGGCGGGGTTGAAGAAGTGCATGCCCAGCACCTTCTCGGGGCGCTTGGTGGCGGCGGCGATGGCGGTGATGGAGATGGAGGAGGTGTTGGAAGCCAGGATGGTCTCAGGCTTGCAGATCTCGTCGAGCTCCTTGAAGATGCCCTTCTTGATGTCCAGAACCTCGATGGCAGCCTCTACCACCAGGTCGCAGTCCTTGGCGTCGGCCAGCTCCAGGGTGAAGGAGACCCGGGAGAGCATGTCGTTCTTCTGCTCCTCGGTGATCTTGCCCTTGGCGACCTTCTTCTCCAGGTTCTTCTTCAGCACGCCCTCACCCCGCTGAATGAAAGCGTCGGCGATGTCGCGGACGAGAACGGTCTTGCCAGCCTCAGCGAAAACCTGAGCGATCCCCATACCCATGGTGCCGGCGCCCAGCACCATAATCTTATTGATAGCCATTGTGGTGTTCCTCCAATTTTATAATTTAGAAAACAATCGGTTGTCCCTCCCCACGGGAGGAGACGGAAAAAAGCAAAGGGAGAGAAAAGCTTACTTGTTCTTGAAGTGCTTTTCCTTTCTCTTCTCCAGGAAAGCCTGCATGCCTTCCTTCTGGTCCTCGGTGCCGAAGCAGGTGGCGAAAGCCAGGGCCTCATAGCTTACAGCGGTGGAGATGTCGCAGTCAATGCCGCGGCGGATGGCCAGCTTGGATGCGCGGATGGCCTTCTGGGCGTTGGTGCAGATCTTCTGGGCCAGCTTCATGGCCTCGTCCATCAGCTGGTCAGCGGGGACCACGTGGTTGACCATGCCGATCTCCAGGGCGCGCTGGGCGTCGATGGTGTCGGCGGTGTAGATCAGCTCCATGGCGGGGCCGGTGCCGATGATCCGGGCCATACGCTGGGTGCCGCCGAAGCCGGGGATGATGCCCAGACCCACCTCGGGCTGGCCGAACTTGGCCTTCTCGGAAGCGATGCGGATGTCGCAGGCCAGGGCCATCTCGCAGCCGCCGCCCAGGGCGAAGCCGTTGACCGCAGCGATGGTGGGCTTCTCCATCATGTCCACCCGCATGAGAATGCGGTTGCCCAGCTCACTGAAGGCCAGACCTTCCGCCACATTCATGGGTGCCATCTCGCCGATGTCGGCGCCGGCGATGAATGCCCGGCCTGCGCCGGTGATGATGACAACATAGACCTCATCGTCCCTTTCCACGTCGTCCAGGGCGACCTCCAGGTCCGTGAAAACGGCCTTGTTCAGGGCGTTGAGCGCCTCGGGGCGGTTCATGGTGACAACCGCGATGTGGTCCTTTTTGGTGACCTCAACAAATGCCATAGGGATTTCCTCCTAACATTGGTCATACAGGGCATGCTACCCCTGTATATAAATACTTCACGAAATAGTATACTGTATTTTCGCCCAAGGGACAAGGCAAACCTTTTCGCCGTTTTACCGAAAAAAGGGAGAGAAAACAACCAATTTCCGTAAAAATGATAGACTCCCCTGGCCTTTCCTGCACCGATCCCTTCATATGGGTAAAAAGTTGAAAATTTTGCAAGTGAGCCTGCGTTTTCTTTCTTCCCAAGGTCTGGTGTCTCCAGCTTTCCTGTGAGGAGTCGGAGGCGGGAAATCTGGGAAAGGGTCCGGAAGAAAGGGATTTGTTTCTCTTGCAGCAGCAAGGGAAGCTTCCCCTTGCAGTTTCTGCTTTTCGTGAGGGAGAGAGAAATCGTATTTTCAGTTTCATACAAAAATTGAACCGAATACACTGGTGTTTTTGTTGACAAATCAATCTTCCTAATGTTAAAGTACAAGAGTACAGAGGTGTTATTTTATGTGAATTGTCGTATAGGCGGGTGATTTCTGAACGATATGAAAAAACAATGGCCCTGCTTTTTGCTGATGCTTTTCTCCTATCCCCTCTCCCTCCTGTTTTCTTTTCTTTTGGGGCTCTTGGAATATGGAATTCTGCGGCTCTTCGAGCATATTTTGTCCGATAACATGACCTGGCAGGCGATAGCTCAGTCGCACTTTGTTGTGTCGTTGTCCGAAGGGACGGTATTCTTTTTTATCTCTCTGAATCTGATTGCGGTGCTCTGGCTGCTGCAAAGGTGGAAAGCATAGTACACACTTCCGCCCTCCCATCACAGGGAGGGCGGTTTTTTGGCATAGTTTCCCTCCGGCCTCTCATACAGTGAGAGGAACAGGAGGTGAGCGGGTGCGCGGTGTGGCGGTGCTGACCATCACGGGGGTGTTGTCCCAGCTGGTGGGGTTTGTGTATCGGATTGGGCTGACCCGTCTGGCGGGGGCGGAGATTTTGGGGCTGTATCAGCTGATCCTGCCGGTGTATTCGGTGCTGCTGTCCCTGACCTCTGTGGGGCTGACCACGGCGGTGTCCAATCTCTCCGCCTGGTACCAGGCCCTGGGGAACCAGCGGGCCATTTACCAGGTCCGGGGCCAGGCGGTGAAGCTGTTTTTCCTGCTGGCCCTGATGCCCTGTTCCCTGCTGCTGCTCTTTTCGGACGGGGCCTCGGTGTATCTTTTGGGGGACGCAAGAACCCAGCTGGGGCTCATCCTCCTGGTCCCCTGTCTGCTGCTGACGGGGACGGAAAATCTCCAGAAACACTATTTTTACGGCACGGGCCGGGTCTACCCCGCCGCCATCACGGAGCTGGCGGAGCAGGTCCTCCGGTCCCTGCTGGTGCTGGCCCTGCTGTGGCGCCTGGCGCCCGACACCGCCGAGAAGGCCGTGGGGACCATTGTGCTGGGCATGGCCCTGTGCGAGGTGGTCTCCGCCCTCACCCAGACGGTGCTCTTCCGGGTGTACTTGGGGCCTCCGGCGGGTCTGTCCGGGGAGAAACTGACCCCCAAGGCCCTCCGGGGCAAGATTGGGCGGATCGCCCTGCCCCTGGGGTTTGCGGCCCTGCTGGGGAATCTCATCTCCTCGGCCAACGCGGTGCTCATCCCCCGGCTGCTGGTCCAGGGGGGAATGGACCAGGGGGAGGCGGTGTCGGCCTACGGCGTGACCTTTGGCATGACGCTGCCCATGCTCTTGCTGCCCACGGCCTTTCTCAGCGCCCTGGGGCTGGTGCTCACCCCCAAGCTCTCCCAGTATTCCGCCCTGGGACAGAAGGAGGCCATCCGCCGGCAGGTGAAGCGGTCGGTGGGGGCGGCCAATCTGATCCTCATTCCCGCCCTGGCCCTGCTGGCGGTGCTGGGCTCGGCCATCGGGCAGAGCCTGTACCGGGATGACCGGGTGGGGGATCATCTCCCGCTGCTGGCCCTGGGGGTGCTCTTCTCCTGCTGGCAGACCCTCTCGGCCTGCGTTTTGAGCGGGGTCAACCGCCAGGGGGCTTCGGCGGGAATCGCCCTGGCCGCGGACAGTGTGCAGCTGGTGCTCACCTGCCTGACGGTGGGCCGGTGGGGCATGGGGGGGTATGCCTTCAGCTTTGCCCTGTCAGCCCTGCTGGGAGCGGTGCTCAGCTGGCGGGTGGTTTCCCGGGAAATTGGGCTTTCCCTGCCGGTGTTTTCCTGGTTTACCGCCCCCACCCTGGCCGCCTGCCTGGCGGCCTCCTGCGGGGATTTGATGGAGACGGTGCTGCTTCGGGCCGGCCTGGTCTCCTTTCCCGCCGCGGTGGGGGGACTGTGCTTTGGACTGCTGCTCTATTTGGCGGCCCTGCAGGCCATGGGGGCCGGGAGCAAAGGGGGCGGACTGCCGCCATAAGTTTTACTGGGTCAATAAAAGGACAACAGCCTTTTTTGAGTAAAAGAGGCTGTTGTTTTCTATTGTTGGGCAAGTCAGCGGGAAGTATCTCATGCAGGGAATCTCTCCTTCTTGCCCGTCTCCATACTTTCCATTTTTCTTTGGTTTAGGTATAGGGAAATAGAGACTGTAACTTCTCTACTTGACAAGAAAAAAGAATTTTGATACTATTTATATGTAAATTTTGCACATAAAATATAGTTACGATAGCGGCTCCTTGGGCATGGAGTGAAGTGAAAAGTCAAGTACTTGGAATGGGTGGATATTACATTGTCACTGTCGAGTTTAATTTCCCTGATCATAGGTAATGAGTGATGAGAAAAAATGAATGGTTGATTCCAAATATGATAGCAGTCCTATTGCCTTGGTTAGAAATTCCCTTTTTGTGGTGCGTTTTTTATGCAGATCCATTGGGAGACCCACGTCAATCTTTCCAAATGGGAAAATTTGTTGGATTGTGTTTTTTGTGTTTTATTTATGCACTTCTTCTCCTCTTAGGACATCAAAGCTTTTTGAAAAACGCGGAGAAAATTTCGTGGATATGCTTGATAGTTGGCTTAGCAGAAAGTTTTATTGCGCTACCTGTTATTGCTTTGAGGTCCATTCCATATGAAATTGACACCATAATTTTAAGGGATTTTCCTTTCAGTGTCTTTTTGGCTCTCTTTATGTTTGTGATCTACCTACTTCTCCTTGTTAGGAAGATCAAGATGAGAACCAAGATTACTGGATAATTAGTGAAACAATGCTCTACTTAGGAATGAAGACGAAAGGGCATCCAACATTTTGTTGGATGTCCTTTTGCGGTTTTGTGAACAAAAGATGAAGATTTTCAAGGTTGTTCATAACGGTAAAAATTATCTGATCCCAGATGAGAGTCCGTTCCTATCCTTTATCCAAGAACCCCAATCTTACCTCTCCCGCCCACCGGCTCGGGCGGGAGAGGTGGTTCATAGACGGGAGGAACAAGTGGGAAACGAAAAGGTTTTTCTCTGCCTTCTCCCAAAGGGCACCTGCCCACATTCCCAGCCCGCCCAGCCGGTGGGCGGGCCGTTACGGGCCTTTCGCTGTGAGGGCCGCAGGCCGGGTATCCCGTAAGAAGTACAGCCTCCCCCCACACAACCCCACCAGAGAAGGGGGTCCCGGGGGAGGAACCTCCTCCCCCGGGGGTTCTTTCCCCCATTTCTTCCCAAGAAATGGGGCCCCGGCTGGGCAAGCCAAGGTTCCCTGCCGTTCCAACGGCGATGGAAACACCCCACAACCGCCCCCAACCTAAACACACGGAGAAATCTTTCCTCCACAACAGAAGATGCCACTCACATGATTGAGAGCCTTCCCTGGTACCATCCTCGGTATTCTTTCCACACATCAAACAGAGGCGCAGCACTTTTTGACAACCCTTTTCACGAAGCGATTCTATTCCTTTCGGGAGTATACGGCAAAGTACAACCGCATTCCACCTCTCACCAGCAGATTCCAGATTCAATCTTGCAGAAATGCCGATTTTCGCATAATTTAAGGTATTCATTCTGTCTACTGCTGTCGAAAAAAGTTGTATGCTTGTACAGGGTGATGCCTCGTGGTGGACTATGCAAGCTATATCCGTAACCGCATTACGGAACTCCGCATACAAAAGGACGTTTCGGAATATCGCATGAGCTTAGACCTGGGCCAAAACCGAAACTATATTCAGGGGATCACATCAGGAAAGGCATTGCCCTCCATGGCGCAGTTTCTTAATATATGCGAATACTTCGGAATAACCCCTATGCAGTTTTTCGACCAGGGGGCACTCCATTCACAGCGACATTCCAACGCGTTGACTTCTACGGAAGCACTGGAATCCCACGATATGCAGTTAATGCAGCGCCTGTTTGAACGGCTGCAACAGAAATAACACCAAATTTTAAGACGCTGCTTTTAAGCAGCGTCTTTTTATAAATTTTTATAAAGATTTGCTGTAAGGGTCAAAAAAGTGGTACACGGAGTACCTCCTGAACGGAACTGTTCTGATCCCCTTATAAACAAAAAACTGCCCCCGTCAAAGTGACCGCAAAAATTGACAATCTGCGACACAGCATGCTATGATGAATGTGCCCCAAAGCGGGGCCAGAAAGAGGCGCTGTTACATAGACGGCGGTTAGCCACTTCCCTGCGAAGGGAGGTGATGCTTGGATGGGAAACTTTCTCTGGAAGTTTTTTGTATGCTTGGCCTTTGCGGCCTACATACTCTCCATAAAAGCGTGCTGACCGCTTGGTGGCACCCAAACGGTCAGCTTAGAAACTAAGTTAGATATGTGGGGCTAACCGCAGTGGCAACGCCCTTTCTGTTTTTATTATATCACCCTTCCCCGGTTTGTCAAGGGAACAGACCGGGGACCTTTTATCCGATCCAAAAGGAATGCAGAGGAAATGTGCAACAATCCCCTCTCATTGACAATCTTCAACACAGCATGCTATGATAAACGTGCCCCGAAAGGGGACAGAAAGAGGCGCTGCACAAAACGGCAGGCGGTTTAGCCACACCCTCCGAAAGGAGGTGAGGCCCATGCCCATTACGATTACGTTACATATCTTCGGATACACCGTAACGATTCGCATCAAAGGTAGAAACCGCCACTCGGCCAAGTGACGGTTTCTAATGCTTTTATTAGATTCACTTCACAGGGCTAAACCGCTTGTTGCAGCGCCCTTTCTGTTTTTATGATAGCAGTCCCGCTCTGGTTTGTCAAGGGAACTGGCCAGAGGCTTTTTCCCCGATTTGAAAGGGATGCGGAGGGAATGCACAAAAGGCCCCTTATAAGCTACATCAAGCGATCTCCAACCATTTCAACCGACACAGCCGCCTGATTGACGCCATCTTCATCCACTGCATGGCGGGCGATGGAACAGTTTGTCCGGCAGGGCATTTCGTCTTATCTTGACATCATTCCCGTTCTGTGCCAAAATACTATGCTGTTCAAACGGGAGAATACAGTTCTTCCCCCCACAGCCTCCAGGCGGGCTGTGGGCATTAGATTTTCATCGGGTCGGGCACCGGTCCGCCCATACACGCAAAAGGAGGTTGGCCGTTATGGCTTCCTATCAACCTGTCACCCAAGAGTTCCTGGCACAACTGGAATCCATTGTCCCCGGCCGGGTCACTGCCGGCAGTGAGGTCAATCCCGACTACGGTCGGGATGAAATGCCCATCTACGGGGTCCATCCCCCCGAGGCTGCCGTGGAAATTCTCTCCACGGAAGAGGCTGCGGCGGTGGTGAAACTCTGCTATGCACACAACATCCCCGTCACCACCCGGGGCGCTGGCACAGGGCTGGTGGGCGGCTGCGTCCCTGTTTTTGGAGGCGTGGTCCTCAGCACCGCCCGCATGAACCGGATTCTGGGATATGACCTGGAAAATTTCACGGTCACAGTCCAGCCCGGGGTTTTGCTCCAGCAACTGGCGGAGGACGCTCTGTCCCACGGATGTCTTTATCCCCCCGATCCCGGAGAAAAGCTGGCCACACTGGGAGGCAATGTCTCCACCAATGCCAGCGGGATGCGAGGGGTGAAGTACGGGGCCACCCGGGACTACGTCAAGGCCATGACCGTGGTGCTGCCCACCGGAGAGGTCACTCAGTTTGGCTCCGCCGTCTCCAAAACCAGCTCGGGCTACAACCTGCTCCACCTGATGATCGGTTCGGAGGGCACCCTGGGCATCATCACCGAGCTGACCTTAAAGCTGATCCCCGCGCCGGGGGCCACCATCAGCTTGGTGGTGCCTTTCGCGGACCTGCCCACCTGCATTTCCACCGTGCCCAAACTGCGCCACAGCCATCTGAATCCCCAGGCCATTGAGTTTTTTGAAAAGGAGATTCTAATTACCTCCGAGACCTATTTGGAAAAACAAGTCTTCCCCCGGGTCATTGAGGGGACCGACGTGGGCGCCTACCTCCTCATCACCTTTGACGGAGATTCCATGGAGGCCCTGGAGCCCACCATTGAACGGGCGGCCACCCTACTGCTGGAAGAGAGTGCCCTGGATGTTCTGGTGGCGGACACCCCCCAAAAGTTAAAAGAGGCCTGGGCCGCCCGCTCCTCCTTCCTGGAGGGGATCGAGGAACAGACCAAGCTCCTGGACGAGTGCGACGTGGTGGTGCCCGTGACCAAGATTCCAGACTATGTGGTTTTCGCGGATCAGCTGGCCAAGGAATATGACTTCCGCCTGCAATCCTTTGGCCACGCTGGGGACGGCAACCTGCACATTTACACCTGCTCCAACGACATGGAGCGGGAAGAATTTCTGCGCCAAGTGGACGATTTTATGACCAAGCTCTACGCCAAGACCATGGAGCTGGGCGGTCAAATCTCCGGCGAACACGGCATCGGCCGGGGGAAAATCAAATACCTGGCCCAGGCCGCAGGGGATACCAACATTGCCCTGATGCAGGGCATCAAGGCGGTGTTCGACCCCAAAATGATTTTGAATCCGGGCAAAATTTTTCCCATGCCCTAAATTGGCCCCGAATTTCAGACACAAAACGCCGGAAGCACCCCTATGTGCTTCCGGCGTCACGTTTTCCAAGAATGTTAGTAGGAGGTTGTCTTTGCCATTGATGATTGATATAATAAAAACAAAGTATTTTCATCTGTAAGGGAGAAACATAAAAGTGCCAGAAATAAAGCAGCAGCGATGGAAAATTGTTGAATATTCAAAACGTCAAATCAATGATGCCGGTAATATTATTCGCAAAGATAACACAACAGCAGAAGAATTAGCTTTTGCAACCCAAGTGATTGATAACTGGAGAGCAGCTCATGCCTATCCAATGCACGTTATCTACATACACTTGCGGAGGATGGCTGCGCCTCGCAACGATATCCTTGTTGTCGAGCGTCTAAAGCGATTAGATTCAATCATTGGAAAACTCAGAAGAGAAACAAGAATGGATCTGTGGCGAATGCAAGACTTGGGTGGATGCAGATTTATCACTCCCTCTGTTGATGAAGTGTTTCACTTTGCAGAAGAATACAAAAAATCCCGTGTTCGACATGAATATAAACGTACATATGATTACATTCATAATCCAAAACCATCAGGCTATCGCTCTCTTCACCTTGTATACAAGTACCATAGCGAAAAAAAGGATGCTTACAACCAAAATATGTTAGTTGAAATCCAATTTCGCAGCCGCTTACAGCACGTTTGGGCAACTGCATTGGAAACCATGGGATTGTTTACAAAGCAGGCATTGAAAGCAGGGCAAGGGGCAGGGTATGTAAAGCGCTTTTTTGTATTAGTTTCTTCACTATTTGCGATGCGGGAAAATTGTCCAATCATTCCCGGTACTTTTAAAGATGAAAATGAGTTAGTTTCAGAAATTGAACAGATCAACGACCAGTATCATTTGCTTGAAATTCTAAGCGCTATTAGAGTCGCCCTTGACCATGAAAATGGGGTCAAATTAGACAAAAAGGGGTATTATGTTCTGATTTTGAACTATATCACACGAAAACTCCGTATTCGTTATTTTTCTCCCAGCCAAATTGATGAAGCCAATACTCTATATACTCAGATTGAAAGCAATCATGCAGAAGATGAAATAGATGCTGTTCTTGTTCGCGCTGCGTCGTTTAGTGAATTAAAGGCCGCTTATCCAAATTACTTTGCCGATATTGGCGAATTTTTGGATTTAGTTCAAGCACATCTCAAATAAAATAATTTTTTATTGACTTAAGAAAGGGGATCGGCAAAATCCGTCCCAACTTGGGACACAAAAAGGGGTGCGTCCACACGGAATGCCCCCTTAGGGAGTGGCTGAGATGGCACGGATATGCCGATTTCATCGCAGAAAAGGGAAAAGGCTTGCTTTCTTACGAAAACAAGCCTTTTTGCGTACCCTTTGGTGGAGATAAGCGGGATCGAACCGCTGACCTCTTGAATGCCATTCAAGCGCTCTCCCAGCTGAGCTATACCCCCGATTCGTTTCGCCTCTCGCTTGAGGCAAGAGTTATATTATCAGATGGGAGGGCTTTTGTCAAGGGAGTTTTGGAAATTTTTTTGGAAAAATCCAAATATTCAACGTGTCATGTTGTCAAAGGCGTGTTCCACGTTGCGGGCGGCGCGGTTAATGCCCCGGCGGATCTTCTTCTCCTTGGCTTTTAAGCGAATCCCCAGGCAGGTGCCGGCGGCAATGCCCACCACCATCCCTGTGCAGAAGTTGTTGCAGCACATAGGCTCGCCTCCTTTCCATAAATTTGTCTGAGGCAGACAAATTTAGTGTGTCCCTCTTTGCCGGAAAACTTGTTGCTAAAATATGTGAGTTACTATATAATGAAGTGTTATCATTTCAACAATGCAATTTTTTACAGAACCGGAGGAGAAGGCATGACAACACTGTACCTCATTCGACACGCCGAGGCGGAGGGAAACTTGTACCGCCGCATCCACGGCCAATATAACAGTCTCATCACCGACAACGGCTACCGGCAGATCCAGGCCCTGCAAAAACGCTTTGCCGATGTCCCCATTGACGCGGTGTATTCCAGCGACCTGTTCCGGACCATGACCACCGCCCGGGCCATCTATGTTCCCAAGGGTCTGCCGCTCCAGACCCGCGCCGACCTGCGGGAGCTGGGCATGGGAGAATGGGAGGACCGTTCCTGGGCGGGAATTGACCGGACGGACCACACCATGATGGGGCTCTTCTCCGCCGCCTCCCCCGACTTCCGGGCCCCCGGCGGCGAGAGCTTCCCAGAAGTCCGCCGGCGAGGCGTGGCCGCCATTTTGGACATAGCTTCCAAGCACCCCAATCAATCGGTGGCGGTTTTCGCCCACGGCACTTTCATCCGCAACACTGTGGCGGAGTTCCTGGGCATCGGTCCCGAGGGGATGAAGAAAATGGGACACAGTGACAATACCGCAGTCACCCTGCTGGAGATCACCGACGGCAAAGTCAAAGTGGTCTATATGGACGACAACTCCCATCTGACCCCGGAAATTTCCACCCTGGCCCAGCAGCACTGGTGGAAAAAGGGGGATCAGCGGGCCGATGTCAACCTATGGTTCGCCCCCTTCGACCTGACCCAGGAAGCAGACCGAGTCTTCTATCAAACCTGCCGGGAGGAGGCCTGGCAGAACCTCTACGGCCGCTTGGACCGCTACAACGGCACCGGGTTTCTGGACGATGCCTATGCCAGTTGGCAAGAAGACCCCCGCAGCCTGTCCATGGCCATGGCGGGCAACCGCCGGGCGGGCCTGCTCCAGCTGGACCCCAACCGGGGCGCCCAGGAGAAAAAGGGGTATGTCTCCTTCCTCTATCTGACCCCGGAACAGCGGCACAATGGGGTGGGTGTTCAGCTCATCGGCAAAGCTGTCAGCCTCTACCGCCCTCTGGGCCGGGAGAGGCTCCAGCTGTCTTGCTCAGAGGCCAACCAGCCCGCCCTGTCCTTCTACGAAAAATATGGCTTCCGCCGCACCGGCGCCACCGCCGGGGCCTACGGGAGGCTGTATGAGATGGAAAAATACATCGGTTATGACGACCAAGGAGCGTTGGATTGAACAAGCATCGTGATTTTTTGCCCATCTCCCGGGCGGACATGCTGCAGCGGGGATGGTACTACTATGATTTTCTGGTGATCACCGGGGACGCCTATGTGGACCACCCCTCCTTCGGCACCGCCATCATCAGCCGGGTGCTGGAGGCGGAGGGGTACCGGGTGGCCATCCTGGCCCAGCCCAACTGGCGGGAGCTCTCCTCCTTCACCGATATGGGCCGCCCCCGGTACGGGGTCTTCATCAACGGGGGAAACATCGACTCCATGGTGGCCCATTATACCGCCGCCCGGAAGCGGCGCCACGACGATGCCTACTCCCCTGGCAACCGGGCGGGCCTGCGGCCGGACCGGGCCACCATTGTCTACGCCAACAAGGTCCGGGAGGCCTTTGGGGACATCCCCATTGTCATCGGAGGGCTGGAGGCCTCCTTGCGCCGGTTCGCCCACTACGATTACTGGGAGGACAAGGTCCGGCGCTCCATCCTCCTGGACGCCCAGGCCGACCTGCTCACCTATGGCATGGGGGAGCGGGCCACCCGGCAGCTGGCCGCTCTCCTGGCCGCCGGCACACCGGCAGCAGAGATCACTGCGGTGAAAGGGACCTGCTTTCTCACCAAAGACCCCAGCGTCTGCGCCTTTCCCGCTGTGACGGTGGCCTCCTACGAAACGGTCACCCGGGACAAGCGGGCCTATGCGGCGGCCAACCTGGTGGAGTATGACGAGCACGACCCCATCCGGGGCCGGGCGGTGATCCAGCCCCACGGGGACCGATACCTCATCGCCAATCCCCCCGCCATGCCCCTGGACACCCAGGAGCTGGACGAAGTGGCGGAGCTGCCCTACCTTCGGGAGCCCCATCCCGTCTATGACACCATGGGCGGCGTGCCCGCCATTGAAGAGGTACGCTTTTCCGTCACCCACAACCGGGGGTGCTTTGGGGCCTGCAAATTCTGTTCCCTGGCCTTCCACCAGGGGCGGATGGTAACCTCCCGCAGCCACGAGAGCATTCTCCGGGAGGTCACCGCCCTCACCCAACACCCGGGGTTCAAAGGCTATATCCATGACGTGGGCGGCCCCACCGCCAATTTCCGCCGGCCCTCCTGTCAAAAGCAGCGCAAACACGGCCTGTGCAAGCACCGGGACTGCCTGGCCCCCACCCCATGTCCCAACCTGGACGCGGATCACACCGATTATCTTCTCCTGCTGCGAAAACTGCGGGAGATCCCTGGCATCAAAAAGATTTTCATTCGCTCGGGGATTCGCTTTGACTATCTTCTCCAGGACAAAAATGGTGAATTCTTCGCCGACCTGGTCAAGCACCACATCAGCGGTCAGCTGAAGGTGGCCCCTGAGCACTGTGTGGGCCACGTGCTGGACGCCATGGGGAAACCCCACATCGGCACCTACGAAAAATTCCGGGAGAAATACCAGCGGCTGAACCAGAAATATGGGAAAAACCAGTACCTGGTGCCCTATCTGATGTCCTCCCACCCCGGCTGCACCCTGGACGACGCCATCGCCATGGCCCAATGGATCAACAAGACCGGCCGTCAGCCCGAGCAGGTCCAGGATTTTTACCCCACGCCGGGCACCCTGTCCACCTGCATGTATTATACCGGCCTGGACCCCCGGACCATGCAGCCGGTTTACATTCCCAAATCCCCCCACGAGAAGGAGCTCCAGCGGGCCCTGCTCCAGTGGAAGCGGCCGGAGAAACGCCGGTTGGTGATGGAGGCCCTGCACAAAGCGGGGCGGGAAGACCTCATCGGCTATGGTCCCCAGTGCCTGCTCCGGCCCAGCAAAGCTGCCGCCCCGGCCAAACCCGCCGCCGGCAAACGCGGCCAATCCACCGCTCCCGCCCATAAAAAGGGCAAATCCCCCACCCGCCCGGGCAGGGGACCGCGCCGAAAACACCGATAACCTTTTGCGCCCTCTGCTGGTATCCACCGGCAGAGGGCGTGAAGCGATCAGTGGGAACAGACAGAGCCGCCAGAATGCCTTTTCTCCCCTGACTGTGGGACGTGCTTTCCGCCCTTTACGGGCCGCAACTGCCGCACGGCGTATACCCCTGGTCCAGAAGGGCCTGACGGGAGGCCGTGGTCTCCCGTCGGTTCTGGGGCGCGATCCGCGCCGCGCCGGCGCAGTCCGGCAGATGAAACTTCATTGAGCTGGTGTTGAGAACGTAGGGCATCTCGGGCGCCTCTCCCTCCGCCGCCGGGGAAGTCCCCTTCCCCACACCTTCGTCCGCCCAGGACGCTCCGGTGGCGTAATCTATGGCCACGCCGGGCTCGGCATTAAAACACAGGACATTGAAGCACACCCCCGCCCCCTGGTCCTCCACACTGTACGCCTCCATTTGAACCCCCCAGGCCAGCAGGTCGGCCCCGTCGTAGACAGGGGTCACCCGGTAGAGGACGTGGTTGCCGGTTTCCTCTATATAGTCAGCCACCTGATTCTCAAAGGGGAGCATTCCCTGGGTGTTCAGAAAGCGGGTGCCGGTGATGAGGTTGCGCTCGTTGGCGTTCTCCCCGGCCAACTGGTAGCCGATGAGGTGGCAGCGGTTGTAGAGATACTTCCCGTCCACCCAGTCATACTTCACCGTGTGCCAGCCGGCGGGCTTCACCTGGCCGATCTCTCCCCGGGGCTGGGTGGGCATGAGCGCGGGGCAGAGGTTGGCATAGGCCGTCCCGCAGCGCCCCAGGGCATCCAACGGAGCATAGGTCTCAAAGGCTTCGGTGGTGTACTCCTCCTGGGCAAAGTCCGGCTGGTTGCCGTTGAGCTCCACCCAGGGCTGCTCCGTCCGGAACTGTCCAATCTCCACCTGCCCCAAGTCCACCGCAGGCTGTGTCCCCCCGGTACAGCCTGCCAGCAGCAGGCTCCATAGGACCAGCAAAAGGGCAAGCCATGTTCCTTTCACACGCATCGTTTTCTCCTCTCCTTTTCCAGTTTCCTCAAAATGAGTTTCCCTGCACAACAACCGGGAGCCAGGCTGACCGCCTGGCTCCCGGTGCGCTTTTTCTATCCTGGCAAAGTTCATGCCTTGGACCATTTCACCCCCTGGGGGGTGTCCATCAAGGTAATCCCCATGGCCTTGAGCTCATCCCGGATGCGGTCCGCCTCGGCAAAGTTTTTTTCTTTCCGGGCCGCCTGGCGGGCCTGGATCATGGCTTCCACCTTTGCATCCAGGTTCTCCTCCCCCTCTTTTTTCTGATAGAGCAGCCCCAGGACCTGGGTAAATTCGTGGAGCATCTCCAGGCAGGCCTGGGCCAGCGCCTTGGTGGGGGTCTTTTCCACCGCGATGTTGATGGCCCGGACCAGCTCAAAGATCACGCTGACCGCGTCGGCGGTGTTCAGATCGTCGTCCATGGCGTCGTCAAACTTTTGCCGGTAGCTGTCAAAGGTCTCGGTAAAGGCCCTCTCCTGGGGGGTCATCTCCCCATCGGCGCCGTTCTTGACCAAAAATTCCAGGTTGCTCTCTGCGGTGTACAGCCGGTCCAGGGAATTCTGGGCCATGATAAGGGAGTCTCGGGAATAGTTCAGAGGAGACCGATACTGGGCCGAGAGCATAAAGAAGCGGACCGCCTCGTACCCGTAGGCCTCCGCAGCCTCCCGCACGGTAAAGAAATTGCCCAGAGACTTGGACATCTTCTGATTGTCAATGTTCAGGAAGCCGTTATGCAGCCAGTAGTTGACAAATTTGCAGCCGTTGGCGGCCTCCGACTGGGCAATCTCGTTTTCATGGTGGGGAAACTGCAAGTCCTCCCCACCGCAGTGGATGTCGATGGTCTTGCCCAGGTAGCGGTTGGACATGGCGGAACACTCGATATGCCAGCCAGGCCGGCCCTGTCCCCAGGGAGAGTCCCAATAGGGCTCCCCGGGTTTCGCCGCCTTCCAGAGGGCGAAGTCCAGCGGGTCCTCCTTCACATCGTTCACATCAATGCGGGCCCCCGCCTGGAGCTCCTCAATGGGCTGGTGGGAGAGTTTCCCGTAATCGGCAAACTTTTTGGTGCGGTAGTACACATCTCCGTTCACCGCGTAGGCATACCCCTTGTCAATCAGGGTCTGCACCAGGTCAATGATCTGCTGGATGTTCTCCGTGGCCTTGGGGTGAATGGTGGCGTCCCGCACCCCCAGGCCATGGGCGTCTTTGAAGTACTCGTCGATGTACTTTTCCGAAATGGCCTGGGAGGTGGTCCCCTCCTCATTGGCCCGCTTGATGATCTTGTCGTCCACATCGGTGAAATTCTGCACAAAGGTCACCTTGTTGCCCCGGTACTCCAGGTAGCGCCGCAGCACGTCAAAGAGGATCATGGGGCGGGCGTTGCCCACGTGAATATAGTTGTAGACCGTGGGGCCGCAGCAATACATCTTAACCTCTCCGGGGGTGAGGGGGACAAACTCCTCTTTCTGCCGGGTCATGGTGTTAAACAGCTTCATGTTGGTTCTCCTTCCTGTCTTTCTTCTCTTCCGGTTGATGGGTGCGGTCTAAATAGTTCTCCAGCCAGGTCAGGCGGGAGTTGATGGCCTCCAGCTCCTTTTGGACGGGATCGGTCACGCTGACCTGGTCCACATCCCCCACAAAGTTGGTCTTCTCCCCCGCGATGCGAACCACCCGGGCGGGAACGCCCACGGCGGTGGCATTCTCCGGGATTTCCTTCAGCACCACCGCGTTGGCCGCGATGCGGGCGCCATCCCCCACCTTAAAGGGCCCCAGCACCTTAGACCCGGTGGACAAGAGCACATTGTTGCCAATGGTGGGGTGGCGTTTTCCCTGGTCCTTTCCGGTGCCGCCCAGGGTGACCCCGTGGTAGATCAGGCAGTCGTCCCCCACCTCAGCTGTCTCGCCAATGACGATGCCCATGCCGTGGTCGATGACCAGCCGGCGTCCGATCTTCGCCCCCGGGTGGATCTCAATCCCCGTCCAGAACCGGCTCCATTGGGAGATGGTCCGGGCCAAAAATTTCATCTTGTGACAGTAACAGAAATGGGCCGCCTGATGGTAAAGGGTGGCATGGACCCCGGGGTAAAGAAGGAAGATCTCCAATTTACTCCGGGCCGCCGGGTCTCGGGCCTGATAGGCCGCCAGGGTTTCACTCAGATGGGACATTTCCGGTCACCTCACAAAAAATTTCAGCAAATACCATAGCATGCTATGCCCGCGCCGCCCCAAAGGGGACGGAAAACCGCATAGAAAAAACACCGCCCGACCCCCAGGGTCAAGAGGCGATGTCTACCGCGGTTCCACTCTTGTTTCTCACTCAAAGGGCCGGTAACGGTGCCAAACCGGAGGGCATCTGCATCCCTCTCGCTCCCGGGCGCACGTTCCCCTCCCTCCCCGCAGGGCGGCTTGCAGTCGGTGGCCGCCCCTCTCTGTCCGGATCTGACAGGGTACTCTTCCCGTTCCACACGAGATAAAGTTTTCCATCTTACTATGGTAGTAGTATATTACCATGCCCCATCGAAGGTGTCAAGAGGGGCCTTTCCCTTCCCCGATCCCCTTTCTTCCCTTCCCCTGACGTGCTGCGTCAGGGGATTTTCTGTTTTGCAAGCTTTCTATGTGTCGAATTATGTCCAAAATAGTCGTTTTTGACATTTTTGTTGGAATTTGTCGTATGATTTAATTACCAACTAACAAGGAGGTTTTGTTAATGAAGCTCATTCTGCAAAGTACATTGAGAAGTCTGGGGATCACAGAGAAGTATGCTGGGTTTTCCCTCGCTGTCACAGCCATCAGCCTCTGCTTCGAGCGCCCCAGCCGCCTGCGCTCGGTCACCAAGGAGGTCTACTGGGAGACCGCGGAGCTGCACGGATGCAACCGGTCCGATGTGGAGCGAAACATCCGTACCGTGATCCACCACGCCTGGAAAGTCAACCGGCCGGGGCTCCAGGCCTTGTCAGAATACCCTTTGCTCGCGCCGCCCTCTGTCTCTGACTTTCTGCAAATCATGGTCTCCCACCTGAAAAAAGCCATGCTCCCCATCCAAGGTACCAACGCCGGCTAACCGGTTGGGCAGAGACCCCCTTTGGAAAGGAGGTGATTCGTTGTGAGCCACTACATTTCCCCGCCCTTCACCATGGCATATAACCGGGTATTTCCCCCACCAAATCGTGCATAACGGTTTATTTTCTTCTTTCTAAATGCCAAATCTATATTTCACAAAGGAGACACTGTTATGAATGCGATCATCCAAGACATCATGCGGCCCTTTGGCGTAACCCCTCGCTACGCGGGCTTTCCCATGCTCGTGGCTTCCGTCGAGCTCTACCTGGAAGACCCCAACCGACTCTCCGCCGTGATCGACGAAATTTATAAACCCGCGGCAAAACGCTGCCGCTGTACCTCCGACAACGTGGAACGGAACATCCGCACCATCATCCAGCAGGCCTGGCGGAAGGACCCTGCCAAGCTCCGGGAAATGGCAGGCTATACGCTCTTTACCTACCCCAAGGTCTCTGAGTTTATTGAGATCATCGCACGGGAGGCTGAGAAACGGAAAAAATCCTCCGTCTAACCCGTTTCCATTCTCCAATCCCCCGGCGCACCTGTGCCGGGGGACCTTCTCCCTCTCTCCGCCCCGCTTTCGCCGCTTACAGGTGCGCAAAAGTAACTATTAAGAAAAGCATTCTTCTTGGCCTGATTCTTATTTTTACTCTATATTTTATAAATTGCAAGAGGAAATTGAGATTAGAACATAAAAAAAGAGGGCTCGCCCAGCCCCCCTCTCAAACCGCCAGCCGCCTCTCCCTCTCGTGTCCGCGCCGGGGCACGAAAGGGGGAGGCGGCTGCGCTTCCATCCCGTCTCAGGACGGCTTTCACATATTCCCATTCAAAATAACCTGCCGGTTCTTCACAAAATACTCCACCCCGGAGTAGACCGTCGTCACCAGAATGACCGCCACACAGACCAGCCGGAGAGTCTCGTTGGGAATGGCCAGCAGCAAGCAGATACAGACCATGGTGGAGGCAGTTTTTACCTTTCCAGACTTGCCGGCGGCAATGACCAGCCCCTGCTCCACCGCCACCAGGCGCAATCCGGTAACCGCCAGTTCCCGGGCAATCACGATAAAGAATGCCCACGCAGGCATCCAACCCACTTCCACAAACCAGACCATAGCGGACATCACCAAGAGCTTATCCGCCAGGGGGTCCATAAATTTACCAAAGTCGGTGACCTGGTCGTAGTGCCGGGCCACATATCCGTCCACAAAGTCGGTGACACTGGCCAGGATAAACACTGCCAGAGCCACCCACAGATGGCCGGCAAACTCCAGATAGAGCAGGACGATGAAGATGGGGATCATCACCACCCGGCAAAGGGTCAGTTTATTCGCCGTGTTCATGCCTCTTCCTCCTCATACAGCACACCCACCAGTTCCCCGTCATAGGTGTTGGTGATTTTCACGGAATAGAATTCGCCCGGGCGGACGCCCCCTTCCTCTCCTTCAAAGTGGATCAGTCCGTCAATCCCCGGGGAGTCCGCCTCTCCCCGGCCAAAGAAAAGCTCGGTCTCCTCATCATAGCCCTCACACAACACCGTGAGCACTTTGCCCACCATCGCGGCGCAGTAGTCGTCCACAATCCGCATTTGCAGATCGGTGAGCAGTTCCACCCGGCGGCGCTTCACATCCTCGTCCACCTGGTCGGGGAAGGCCGCCGCCGCACTGCCCGGCTCGGGGGAGTAGGGGAAAACCCCCGCCCGCTCCACCCGGAAGGCCAGCAGGAATTCACAAAGTTCTTCGAACTCCTCCTCTGTCTCCCCCGGAAATCCTGCGATCAAACTGGTGCGCAGGACCAGGCCGGGGATTCTCTCCCGCAGCTTTCGAAAGAGCGTGCGAATCTCCTGCCCCGTCCCCCGGCGATGCATGGCGCGGAGGACCCGGTCGCTGATATGCTGGATGGGAATATCCAAATACTTCACGATCTTCGGTTCCCGGGCGATGACATCTATGAGCTCGTCGGTGATCTCATCGGGATAGAGGTAATGGAGCCGGACCCACTGGATGCCCTCAATGGCGCAGAGCTTGGGCAGCAGCTGTGCCAGGGTGCGCCGGCCATAGAGGTCCAGGCCATACCGGGTGATGTCCTGGGCCACCACAATGAGCTCCTTCATTCCCGCCTGGGCCAAGTTTTCCGCCTCGGCCAGAATGGCCTCTTCCGGGCGGCTGCGGAACCTTCCCCGGATCATGGGGATGATGCAGTAGGCGCAGCGGTTGTCGCAGCCCTCCGCAATCCGCAGCCAGGCCCAGTAGTCCGAGGTGCAGACCACCCGGTCGGTCTCGGGAATGGGTGCGTCAATGTCCCCAAACAGCGCCGGGTGCTCCCCTCGGAGGGCCTGGTCAATAACCTGGGGCAGGTTCTCATAGCCGCTCACCCCCACAAAGCCGTCGGCCTGGGGACAGCGCTGGGCCAGCTGGTCCCGCCACCACTGGGCCATGCAGCCAGTGACCAGAATCTTTTGCAGCTGACCGGCCTGTTTTTGCTCCACCAGCTTCTGAATCTCCGCCAGGGCCTCCTCCCGGGCCTCCTGGAGAAAGCCGCAGGTGTTGACCACCGCCACATCACAGCCCGCAGCGCCTAAGGCCACCTCATAGCCGGCCTCGTAGGTCTGCCAAATCATCTGCTCACAGTTTACCTGATTCTTGGCACAGCCAAGGGAAATAAATCCTACTTTCATGGTCTTCTCCTCTCCGTCGCGTTTGGGCCCGTTCCAGACCAGGGACCGTCAATCCCCCCAGCGCAGGCGGGCAACCCCCTCAGACACCTGACGCCAGGAAAAGCCCCGGCGCACCAAGGCGTCTGAGGCTTTTTTGATCTGTTTCCTGTCCCCGGGGTCCTGGACTTTCCGGGCGAGAAAGGCGTCAATGAATTCCTCCGGGTCCTCCAGTTCCGCCAGGGCCTGCTCCCAATACCGGCGGGGAACCTGGCGGCGGTACAGTTCGTCTTTGATTTTATATATGCCATACCCCCTGGCCTGATAGTGCCGGGCCAGGATCTTGGCATATTCTTCCTCATTGAGCAGGCCGATCTCCAGGGCCCAGGCCACCACCTCCGCCGCCTGGCGGTCCGTGGCGCCCTTGGCCATCAGCTTCTCCTGGAGCTGGCCGGCGGAAAGCATCCGGGCAGAGAGGAGGGCAACCGTTCTTTCCCGCAGGGTGGCCACGAAGGCCGCAGACTTCAGTTCCGCCAGCCGCTCCTCCTCCAGGGTCAGACCATCGTAGAGGGAAAATGCCGCCACCGTCCCCTCTGGGACCCGGAGGGCATCTCCCCCCTCCAGTACCACAGTCCAGGGTCTGCCTGGCTGGGCCGGGGGGAGCAGGCGCTCAATCCTCATCGTCGTCAAAGTCGTCGGCGCTTACGTCGATCCCTTTGGGCGCTGCCGGCGCCGCGGCGGGCTGGGCGCTGTGGACCACCGCCTCCTGGGGGGCCCGTCCGGCCGCCCGGGCCGCCGCCTGGGCCTGGTTGGACAGGAGCTTAAAGGAGTTCTGACGGATTTCCGCCTCCACCCGCTCGCAGATTTCCGGGTTGTCCCGCAGGTACTGCTTGGCAGCGTCCTTGCCCTGACCAATCCGCTCCTCTCCCATGGAGAACCAGGAGCCGCTTTTCTGGATGATGTCCAGCTTCACCGCCAGGTCCACCAGCTCGCCATACTTGGAGATTCCCTCCCCGTACATGATGTCAAATTCCGCCTCCCGGAAGGGGGGAGCCACCTTGTTTTTTACCACCTTCGCCCGGGTCCGGTTGCCGATGATCTCACTGCCCGCCTTAATGGGCTCCACCCGGCGCACCTCCATCCGCACAGAGGAGTAGAATTTCAAGGCCCGGCCGCCGGTGGTGACCTCAGGGTTGCCGTACATCACCCCCACCTTTTCCCGGAGCTGGTTGATGAAGATGACCACACAGTTGGTCTTGGAAATGGAACCGGCCAGCTTCCGCAGGGCCTGGCTCATCAGCCGGGCCAGCAGGCCCACGTGGGCGTCCCCCATGTCCCCCTCAATTTCCGCCCGGGGAACCAGGGCGGCCACGGAGTCCACCACAATCACGTCCAGGGCCCCAGAGCGCACCAGGGCCTCACAGATCTCCAGGCCCTGCTCTCCCGTGTCCGGCTGGGAGATCAGCATATTATCAATGTCCACCCCCAGGGCCCGGGCATAGGTGGGGTCCAGAGCGTGCTCCGCGTCGATGAAGGCCACCTCGCCCCCCCGCTTCTGGGCCTCTGCCGCGATGTGCAGGGCCAGGGTGGTTTTGCCGGAGGATTCCGGCCCATAGATCTCAATGATCCGCCCCCGGGGAACCCCGCCGATGCCCAACGCCAGGTCCAGGGCCACCGAGCCGGTGGGAATGCTCTCCACCACCACCCGGGTGTTGGTGCCCAGGCGCATGATGGCCCCCTTGCCATAGGTCTTCTCAATCTGCGCCATGGCGGTTTCCAGTGCCTTCTTCTTGTCCGCGGCAGGGGCCGCGGACTCCATCATTTTCTTTTTCTCTGCCATTGTTACACGTCCTCCTCCATGGTCTCGTGGAGCATATCGGGAATCTCCCGCTCCTTGGGCCGCTGGCCCTCCACCACCCGATCAATGCCGCCAGTGTCCCGGGTGATGCGGATGTTCTCGTAGCCAGCTTTCACCAGCAGCCAGGCCACCTTCTCCGCCTGGCCGATGCCTACCTCATAGAGGAGATGGCCGCCGGGCTTCAGCGCCGGCTGCCACAGCTCTGTAATGCCCCGGTAAAAATCCAGGCCGTCCTCCCCGCCGTCCAAGGCCAGCAGCGGCTCAAAATCTTTGACCGAGGTATCCAGGGCCGCCAGGTCCCCGGTGGGAATGTAAGGCGGGTTGCACACCAGCACGTCAAACTGTCCCAGGGCATGGCTGGGGGCCTGCAGCGCGTCTCCCTTAAGGGAAACCGCCCGGCCGGTGAGTTTATGCCGCCGGATGTTCCGCTTGCACAGGTCCAGTGCCCCGTCGGAGAGGTCCACCAGCACCGCCCGGGTATTCTTCAGCAGCGCCGCGGCTGTCAGGCCCACGCAGCCCGTCCCCGCGCACAGGTCCAGAATCCGGGTATGGCCGGGGTGCTCCTTCAGGCGGTTCATGGCCAGCTGGGCCAGCATCTCCGTGTCCACCCGGGGAATCAGCGCGGCCGGGGAGACGAAAAACGGCAGACCGCAGAAGGACCACTCCCCCAAAAGATAGGCAATGGGTTCCCCGGCCAGACGCCGGGCCTGAAGGGCCTCCGTTTTCTCCGCGATGGCGTCTGTGGTATACAAAGAAATGTCTCGATAGAGTTCCTCCGCAGTCTTTTCCGCCGCGGCGCAAAGGATCTCCCGGGCCTCCAGCTGGGCGGCCTCGATCCCCGCTGACGAGAGCGCCATCCGGGTCTTCAAATACAAATCATGGTAGGTGATCGCCACACATCTCCACCCCAATCAATCATTTTTCAAAGAATCCTTTCCTTGGAACCAAATCTGCCCGGCCTCACCAGGCGTCGGCCCCCTTTTCCCGGGGCAGCACCAGCTTCAGGGCGTGGATGGCCACCTCCAGCATGGAGTCATCCGGCTCGAAGGTGGTAAAATTCTGCATCCACATGCCCGGCGCCGACAGCGCCCGAGTCACCGGATTGTCATGCCGGCCAATGAAGCGGTTGATCTCATAGGTCACCGCCACCACAATGGGCAGCAGGAGCAGATGGAGAAGAATCCGCACAATGGGATTGGCGGCCACCTCCCGCACCACCGGCAGGGCAAAGACCACGCAGGAGGCCAGCACCGCCACCACAATCACCACAAAGAGAAAGCTGGTACCGCACCGGGGATGGTGCCGGGGCATCCGGCGGGCGTTTTCCACCGTCAGCTCCAGGCCCCGCTCATAGCAGAAAATGGTTTTGTGCTCCGCCCCATGGTACTGAAAGGTCCGGTGAATGTCCTTCAGCCGGGAGCAGAGGAACAGATAGAGGAAAAAAATCACCAGCTTCAGCACACCCTCCAGCAGGTTCCGCAGCCACATGGGGGCGTCGGGAAAGAAATACAGCAGGGCGGAGGTGGCCAGCGTCGGGAGGATGATAAACAGGGCAATGGCAAAGGCAATGCCCACCACCACGGAAAAACCGATGACCCACTTCATCAGCCCCTCGCTGCCAAAGTGCTTTTCCAGCCAGGTTTCAAACTTGGAGGGCGGCTTCTCCTCCTCCTCGTCAGGGTAAAATTCCGCCGACCACATCAGGGCCTTCACCCCTTCCACCAGGGAGGCCAGAAAGTTTACCACCCCCCGGAGGAAGGGAAGCCCCAGAATGGGATAGCGGTCCTTGATGAGCTTCAGGGTTTGCTCCTTGACCTCCAGTTCTCCCTCCTGGTTGCGCACCACAATGGCCTGTTTTTCCGGCCCCCGCATGAGGATTCCCTCAATGAGCGCCTGCCCGCCGATGGTGGTGCGAAACGCGCCCTCCTGGGGCAGCGCGCAGTTGTTTTCTTGTTTCATAGTATCTCCTAAACAGTGTTTCCTTGGTTCTGGGGCGATTGTAGCAGACCCCAGCCAAAAATGCAAGAATATGGCGCTCTTTTTTCGAACTTATGTTCCAGTCGGCAGGCGGACCTCCACCACACAGCCTCCGGCCTCATCCTCCGCGTTGGAGATGATCAGCTCTCCATTGTGCCGGGAGACGATCTCCTCGCACACCGCCAGGCCGATGCCGCTGCCCCGGGCGGTGGAGCTTCCCTTATAGAACTTATACTTGACGTTGGGCAGTTCCTCCGGCGGAATGCCCGGGCCGTAGTCTCGGACGGTGATGACCACCTCATTGCCGTCGGGGAAAATAGCGGTGTCAATCCGCTTGCCGGCCCCGCCGTGCTTGGCCGCGTTGTCCAGCAGGTTGCAGAAGACCTGCCGCAGCCGGTCGGGGTCCCCTGGAATGGGGGGGAACTCCTCCTCGCAGTCGGTATGGTACACGGCAATCCCCTCCGCGGCCAGAAACTCATGGTAGGTGTAAACCGCGTCCTCCAGTTCCGCCTTAATATCCATGGGCTCCACGGACAAGGTGAAACGGCCGTCCTCAATCCGGGAAAACTCCAGCAGTTCCTCCACCATGCCCGACAGGCGGCGGGCCTCGCTGGCGATGATCCCCATGCCCTTTCGGACATCCCCCTCATCCCGGGCTTCGCCGCTCATAATGGTCTCCGCCCAGCCGGTGATGGCGGTCAGGGGCGTGCGCAGCTCGTGGGATACCGAGGAGATAAACTCCGACTTCATGCTTTCGGCCTGTTTGATCCGCAGGGACATGTCGTTGATGGCGTCGGTGAGATCGCCCACCTCATCGTCAAACTTTTTCTCCACTTGGATGCCATAACTCCCCCCGGCAATCCGCCGGGCGATGCCGGTGATGTTTTTCACCGGGTCCACAATGGAGCGGACAAAGTAAATGTTGGAAATATAGACCAAAATGAGGATACTCACCGACAGGATCACCGCCACCAGAGTCATCACCAGCACCTGGCGGTCCACCAGCCGCATGGAGGTGACATAGCGCATGATCCCCACCAGCTCCCCATTGTACAGCAGCGGGGCGGAGACCGCGGTGATCCGCTCGCCGGTCTGGCTGGAGACCCCCTTCCAGGTGGCCACCTCCTGGTAGCTCTGCACCTGGGTGATGTCCCCGGTCCCCGGCATGGTCCCTGAGAGGGTCAGGCCGTTGGAGGAGTAGATCACCTTGCCCCCGGGGTTGAGAAACTGCAGCTCAATCCGCGTGCCGTCCTCAAAGGAGCTGACATAATCCTGGGCCGCGGTGAGATAATCCCCGCTGCTGTTGTAATTGTAGCTGCTGGCCTCCGTGCTGAAATAACTGGCCGCCATCCGGGCCTTGCTCTCCATGTCCGTGAGAATGCTGCTGTCGTAGTAGTTCTTGATGATCAGGGAGAACGCCGCGACCACCACCACCAGAATCATCACCAAGATACTGATGCTGTTGAGCAGCCACCGCTGGCGGATCCCCTTCACCTTCAGGAATGGAATCATGGCTCTCTCCCTTCCTCCCGATTGTTCCTCAAAATTCCCACTTATAGCCGTAGCCCCAGATGGTGGTGATGAAGGCGGGGCTGGTGGGTTCATCCTCAATCTTCACCCGCAGGCGCCGAATGTTCACATCCACGATCTTCAACTCCCCCAAATAGTTCTCTCCCCAGACGAACTTCAGGATCTCCTCCCGGGAGAGGGCCTTCCCCGGATTTTCCATAAACATCTTCATAATGGCATACTCCACCTGGGTGAGCTTGATCCGCTGGCCGTTTTTCTCCAGAGTCCGCTTGCGGGTGTTGAGCACAAAGGGAGGCTGCTGAATCTCTCCGTCATCCATCATGTCCCCCCCAATCCGGCGGTAGAGGGCGTCAATTCGGGCGGTCAATTCCGCCGGGGAAAAGGGCTTGGTCACATAGTCATCCGCGCCGGTCATAAAGCCTGTGACCTTGTCCATCTCCTGGGTCCGGGCCGTGAGCATAATGATGCCAATTTTGGAGTTGCCCGCCCGGATTCGGCGGCAAACCTCAAACCCATCCATATCCGGCAGCATGATATCCAGCAGCGCCACCCGGACATCGGGGTTCAGCCGGAGCTGCTCCAGCGCCTCCTCCCCAGTCCCGGCCTCAATGGTCTCATAGCCGGCTCGGTTGAGATTGATCACCACAAAACTGCGGATGTTGGCCTCATCCTCCAGAACCAGAATTTTTTTCATCGTCCTGCTCCTCCTGCCTCAAATTTGGGGAGGTTCCCCAGCCCGGTTCAGACGGGGCTCTCCCTGGGTTTTTGGTATTCCGGGGGCATTTACTCCCTGGTGTTCCAGCCGTCCAAGCCCGCATGGAACCGGGCTTTCAGCCCCTCCTGGTCCAAACCGCAGTCCCAGCCGCTCTCCAGAAATTCTGCGGTGTAGATGGTGGTGCTGTCCGCATAGAGAATAAACCGGTTTCCCTGGCGGGCCTGGCGGGTACGGTCGCTGCCCACCAGACAGCTGATCTCCAGGAAGGGGACGGTTTTGCTCTCCTCCGCTTCCGTCTGTGCCTTCTCCCCTCTGGCAAAGGTCACCGTACGCACCCCAATGGTGGAGCTCTCCTGCCGGCGCATCGAGAATTCCCCGGTCCAGTCCTCCGGGATTTCCAGGTACCAGCCATCCCCGCTGTGGTAGGTGGTCATCACCAGGTCCCGGCTTCCGTCGACCCGGTAGTGCATCCACTGGAGCCACCAGAACCGGTCCGCCGAGCTCTCTCCATAGGCCGGCACAGACTGGGCCACCGGAACGTCCATACATCCATCTCCGTCAATGTCCTCCGGCTGGACCCCCGCGTAGTAGTGAAACACATTCTTGCTGCGGCGGGTCTCCGGGTCCATGGCGATGTTCTTTAGCCCGTGGCCCTCCTCCAGGTAAAACACGTCGGTAATGAGCCCGTCCTTTCCAAAAAAGGACGTGACAAACAGCGCGGGAATCTCCCCTTCCAAGAATCCATCGGTCCAGCTGCTGATGCTTGTGGTCCCCTCGGACAGGGGGGCGGTGGAGGTCAGTTCCATGATCCCGTCCCGGCCATCGTAGTACTCAATTCGCAGCTGGGCTTTGCTGCCGCTCTCCGCCTGGGCCAGGACGATTTCCTCCTTGCCGTCGCCATCCAGGTCCGTTGCCAGGTACTGGCTGTATCCGCTGCGCATGATCTCCACAGGCTGTTCTTCCGCCAAGGTGTAACCCACCAAGGTGTGCACCGCCCCGCTGACCTGCCAGCTCACCAGGATGTCCATGCCGCCGCTTCCCCCCAGGTCCAGGTAGTCGATGGACTCAATCTCGCTGCCCACCCCTTCAATCCGGGTATAGACCTGGTATTCCTCGTGTTCATCCTGCTTGAAAATCACAATTTTCAAGGGGTTTTCCGAGGTTGTGTCCCGGAAAAACGCCACGGCCTCCTGCACGCCGTCTCCATCCACATCCACCAGCTGAATGGTCTGCCGGTTTTCCCCGCTGAGGGGGGCAATGTACTCCGCGCTTCCTTTCTCCTGGTTGATCTTCGCCTGAAGATTGACATAGGCCTCTGAGGACTTGGGCAGGGCGTACATCTCGTCCACGTTTCCAAACATACAGCCCCCCAGCCCCAGCATGCAAATGGCCAGAACCAGACAGCCCAGCATCCGCTTTCCCATGCCGGCCCTCCTCTTTCCCGCCTGCCCCGCCGAAGGACGGTACAAGCCTCGAAATTCTTTCCAGTAGTTTATCATACCACACTTGTCTCTCATTTCCTATCATTTATTTCAATTTTCCCGCAGAAAAACTCTTGCCAAGTGGGAGAAGCTGTTGTATAATTGGTTGCGATTCCAAGTCATCCCTCTGCCGGTGTGATGGAATTGGTAGACGTAGTGGACTCAAAATCCACCGGTGGCGACACCGTACCGGTTCGAGTCCGGTCACCGGCACCAACAAGTTCAAGATGCCCTCCCAACACCTGTCGTGTGTCGGGAGGGCATCTTGTGTTCTACCAATAACTTTTCTCCTCTTTTTGTTGACGTTTGTAAACATATGTAGTACAATTTGTTTACAGACGTAGACAAAAGGAGGTTTCCCAACATGTCTGCCGAGAACATTCATCTGACCTCTTCCGAGTGGCATGTCATGGAATTTCTTTGGGACCATACCCCATGCACTGGCAGAGAGGCGACCAGCTGCCTGGAAAAAACAATGGGCTGGAGCCGCAGCACCACACTGACACTACTGCGAAGGCTGGAGAGCAAAGGGGCAGTCGCCAGTGATACCGACCATGGGAAAAAGTCTTTTCGCCCCCTTGTCAAGCGGGATGCCGCTGTTCTGCAGGAAACAAAACATTTCCTGCACCGCGTTTACCATGGAAGCCTAAGCCTCATGGTCTCCTCGCTCACCCAAAAACAGGCCCTGCCCCAGGAAGAAATTGACGCGCTGTACGCTCTATTACGAGAACTGGAGGAAAAGCATGATGTTGACATGGATCATTAGTTCTTCCGTCCTGCTTGCAGGGTTCCTTGTCCTGCGGCATATTCTAACGGCAGCGATGAGCCGTCGGCTGCAATACGCTCTTTGGGCCATTGTCCTACTCCGTCTTCTCCTGCCATTCAGCTTTGGTGAAACAGGATTTTCTGTGATGAATGTCCCGCCGGTCCAGATGCTCACTGCGGGGATAGATTCCTCTTTTGACGGCATTACATCTCTTGCCTCCTCCCAGCAAGAAACAGGTCCCTCCCTCTCGCCCCAGCCAATCTCCTCACCTGACCAGATAACCCCGACGCGGGTGCTGTTCTATTTCTGGTTGGCCGGGACGCTGGGGATCGGCGCGTACTTCGCGGCGGTCAACCTTCACTTTGCCCTCCGCCTGCGGCGGTCCCGGCAGGCGGTAAAATGCAAACAGGCCCGCCTTCCTGTTTATAAGACGGATGCCATTGGCTCCCCCTGTCTTTTTGGACTGTTCCCTTCCGCCATCTATGTGACGTCTGAGGCACTGGAAGATCCTACCGTGTTCCGCCATGTCATCGCCCATGAAACCACACATTTCCTCCACGGAGACGCTTTCTGGTCCTTATTACGGGGGATATGTGTGGCGCTGCATTGGTACAATCCCCTGGTCTGGTGGGCAGCCGTTCTATCTCACCGGGACAGCGAGACTGCCTGCGATGAAGCCACCCTTCAGCGCCTGGGCCAGGAAGAGCGGGCCGCCTACGGGAGGACCTTAATCCGTATGGCCTGCCAGAAATCCGTAAACCCCTTTATCCTTTCCGCTCCGCTGGCTGACAATCGTCAGTTCCTTCGAGAGCGAATTGCTCGAGTTGTTCAAAAAGGCAAAAATAAAATTACACGCGGTACTGTGCTTGCTCTTTTGCTCTTCGTACTGATGGCGGCAGGCTGCACCTTCACTGGAGGGCGCACAGCCTCGATCTCTTCCAAAGGAGATATTGTCATAGAACATGCCTTTTCGGACCAAGTTCCCGATGCCGTGGTGTCCTGGTCCGAGGATTTCCTCGCCGAAAAAATTCACGCTTTGAACCAAAGCTGGTCAGAGCACAAAGACAACCGCCTCATCACAGAGGCAAAAATTACCGGCTTAACACCGATTCCCACAGGCGTTGCAAGCTTAAACGACGGGGTCGAGATATACCGCTTGGAATATCGCCTGTGTGTAGAGGGGAATCTCGACAGCCTCTTAGTGGGAGGCATGTCCTCAGAGCGCATCCACGGAAAGAATTGGCTGACAGAATGGGGAAGCACTGGTCAGCCCTACCTTCTCTTTTATCGGAAAACCACCGGAACGGAAACCATTTATCAATGGGTAAATACGACCGACACTGATTCCCTGATGTTTGATTACAGCAAGCCAGAATTGCTGTCCCGCTACGGCAATTGTTATACTGCCGCTGCGATGTCGTGTTACAATCAGCTCCACTCAAAAAGCAGCGACTTCGTCCCCTGAGCCGTTTCCTCCTCTTAATTTCTTTGCCGTTCGCACCATCTTGTGCTATGCTATGGTAAGAGAGGAAGGCGGGCCCCACATCCGTCCCCCTTCCCATACTCGCAGTAGAAGCAAAGGAGGAACCCATGATGAAAATGACCGTACTATACCATTCTGTCACCGGCAACACCAAAACCATGGCCCAAGTCATTGCGGAAGGGATGATGACCGTGGCAGGGGTGGAGGCCAAGGCCTTTCCCATTGAAAATTGGGACGCCGCCTGGGTGAAGGAGAGCAAGTGTGTCGTTCTGGGAACACCCATCTATCTGGCTGATCTGTGCAGTGCCGTCAAGGTCTGGCTGGACGGCCCCGCTTTGAAAGCCGGGTTGGCCGGCAAGGTGGGGGGTGCGTTCGCCACGGCGGACTATCTCCACGGCGGCGGGGATTTGGGCATTCAAACCATCCTCAATCACATGATGGTTCTGGGCATGCTCACCTACTCCGGGGGCGGCTCCTTTGGCAAGCCCGTGATCCACCTGGGGCCTGTGGCCCTCCACGGACACCTGGAGGAGAGCAAGGAGCTCTTCCGTCTCTACGGTCAGCGTATGGCCACCAAAACCGTTTCTCTGTTCGGCTGAGCGCCGCCCGATGCAGCGCCCTCCCCCGCCCGGCTGTCCTGTTCCGGATGGGGAAGGGCGCTTTCCTGTTCTCTGTGCAAGAAATTTCACGTTCATTACTGCTTGACATAATCACAATCTCCTGTTAATCTAATGTTGTATATTATATGTCAAGGAGGCAGAAATTATGTCATTTGCCATTGTTACCGATTCCCTGGCCGGTTTGCCCCTGGCGCAGATCGCCCGGCGCGGCCTGGTGGTCATCCCCCTGTCCTATACCATAAGCGGCAAAGAACACCTCTGCCTGGCGCCCGAGGGCTATGACAGCGCCGCCTTTTTTCAGACGATGAAGCTGCGGGGAGAGGTCTCCACCTCCATGGTTCCGCCCCATCGGTTTCTCACCTTTCTAAAGCCCCTGCTCCGTTCCGGCCTGGACCTGCTCTTTCTCAGCGCCTCCTCCGGCCTCAGTTCCTCCTATCAGTCCGCCTGCATGGCGGCGGAACAGCTGCGGGAGGAATTTCCCCAGCGGAAGCTCCAGATTGTGGACTCCCTCTCCTCCTCCCTGGGGCAGGGACTACTGGTCCTCCGGGCCTTCGACCTGCGGGAGAGGGGGATGTGCCTGGAGGACACCGCCCGCACCCTCCTCTCCCTCCGGCACCGGATTGCCCACCTTTTCACGGTGGATGACCTGATGTACCTCAGCCGGGGCGGACGTCTCTCCGGCGCCAAGGCCATGCTGGGGACGGCGCTGGGCCTCAAGCCCCTGCTCAAGGGAGACCCAAACGGCCGCATTGTCCTGTGCGGCAAAGCCCGCGGGCGGGCCCAGGCCATTGGGAAGCTGGCCGACCAATACAACGCCCTGGTCCGGTACCCCGGGGACCAGACGGTGTGCATCGCCCACGGCAATGCCCCCCAGGAGGCGGAGGCCCTGGCCCAGCGCCTCCGCCAGACCAATCCGCCCAAGGAGATTCTCATCGCGCCGTTTGATCCCGCCAACGGCTGCCACGCCGGCCCCGGTGCGCTGGCCCTCTTCTTTGAGGGGGATGAGACCGTCCGTCTCCACCCATAAGGCTTGCCCCCGCCGGTCTTCCGTGCTATAATTCAGGGACACCGTGACACTGGACCGGCAGACAGTCCCCACGGATTTGATACAAAAGAGGCGTATGATCATGCACGACGAACTGACCCAGGTTGACATTGACAAAATGAAGGAAGAGCTCCAGCACCGGATTCAGGTCCTCCGCCCCCAGCTCATTGAGGAGGTCAAGGTGGCCCGCTCCTTTGGCGATCTCAGTGAAAATTTTGAGTACAAAGCCGCCAAGCGGGAGAAGAACCGCAACGACAGCCGCATTCGCTATCTGGAGAACATGATCAAGACCGCCGTGGTCATCGACGGCACCGCCGCCGGGGACGGGGTGGCCCTGTTTGACAAAGTCACCTTTTACCTGGAAGAGGAGGAGACCGAAGAGACCATCCAGCTGGTCACCACCCTTCGCCAGGACGCCCTCAAAGGCCTCATCAGCAAGGAGTCCCCTGTGGGAAAGGCTCTGCTGGGCCGTCAGGTGGGAGACCGGATCCAGGTGGAGGTGAGTCCGGAGGGGAAATACTGGGTGGAGATCCGGGCCATCGAGAAGGGCCGGGACGACGAGAGCCTGGAGATCAGCAGCTACTGAGCAGACAGATTAAAAGAAGGAGAGAGCATCATGTTGTTTTTGTGGTACCCCAAGTGCACCACCTGCCAGAAGGCCAGAAAGTGGCTGGATCAGCGGGGGGTGTCCTACACGCTGAGGGACATCAAGGAGGACCGCCCCACCCGGGAAGAGCTGAGCGCGTGGCGGAAGGCCAGCGGACTGCCGCTGAAAAAGTTTTTCAATACCTCCGGGCAGCTGTATAAGTCCCTGGGACTGAAGGACCGCTTGAAAGATATGACGGAGGAGGAGCAGCTGACCCTGCTGGCCACGGACGGGATGCTGGTCAAGCGGCCGGTCCTGGTGGACGGGGACCGGGTTCTGGTGGGCTTCCGGCCAGAAGAATGGGAGAAAAAATAA
>OLNU01000576.1_pt1 | contig 33491 bp, 52 predicted proteins | sample 1672241 | NCBI WGS metagenome assembly OLNU01 (sample SAMEA3136663, study PRJEB25190) | human gut metagenome | biome: human gut; feature: human-associated habitat; material: faeces | place: Austria | collected 2013 | reverse complement strand
CCCGCCGCTGCTTTCCCGGGGTGACAAACTCCCGGGCCTCGGCCATTTCGGCATTCCTGCGGAGCTTGACCTCTACAAAACAGAGGTAGGGGCCCCGGGAGACCACAAGGTCGATCTCCCCCTCCCGGCAGCGGAAGCGGTTCTCCAACACCCGGAATCCCTGCTTCCTCAAATACCGGGCGGCCTGCTTCTCCCCCCACAGCCCCAGGCTGGTTCGGTCCCCGCCCCTCACAGCTTTTTCAGGAAGGTCCGGCGGTGGATGGGGCAGGGGCCGTACTGGCGCAGCCGCTGGTAGTGCAGCTGGGTGGGGTACCCCTTGTGCCGCTCAAAGCCGTAGACCGGATAGACCGCGGCCATCTCTCCCATGTACCGGTCCCTGGAGACCTTGGCCAGGATGGAGGCCGCGGCGATGGAGGCGCTTTTCCGGTCTCCCTTCACCACCGTCCGGCAGGGCACGGTGATGCCCTCGGACCGGTTCCCATCCACCAGGGCCAAATCAGGCCGGCGGGACAGGCCCTGTATGGCCCGTTCCATGGCCAGCAGCCGGGCCCGAAGGATGTTGATCCGGTCGATCTCCTCCACCTCCGCCCAGGCCACGGACCAGGCGACCGCCTCTTGGCAGATCCGGTCATAGAGAATCTCCCGCCGCCTCTCCGTCACCTGCTTGGAGTCATTGAGGTAGGGGTGGCCCCAGCCCCGGGGGAGAATCACCGCCCCGGCGTAGACCCGGCCGGCCAGGGGGCCCGCCCCCGCCTCATCCACCCCGCACAGGCACCCGCAGCCCTGGGCAAACAGGCTGTTCTCAATTTCCCACAGGTCAGGGCACTCCACTTGGGTCCGCTCCTCTCTCCAGGTCCTCCGGCAGTTCCAGGGTGATCCGGCCCATCTTCCCCCCCCGGAACTCGTCCAGGAGAATGTGGGCCATCCGCTCCAAGTCCACCTCGCCGCCGGAGATCAAAAAGCCCCGCTTGCGGGCGCCGGCCTCCAGCAGCGCCCAGCCGTCCATCCCTTCCTCCGGAACCAGCTTAAAGCGCGCTGCGAGAGACTCGGGCTTTCGCTGGGCCAGCAGCTGGATCAGATGGCATGCCAGGGTCTCCACGTCCATGATGGCGTCCCGGACCGCGCCGGTAAAGGCCAGATGCAACCCGATGGTCTCATCCTCAAACTTGGGCCACAAAATTCCGGGGGTATCCAGCAGTTCCAGCCCTTGGTCCACCGTGATCCACTGCTTTCCCCGGGTAACGCCGGGCCGGTCCCCGGCCTTGGCGGATTTCTTCCTGGCCACCTTGTTGATAAAGGTGGATTTGCCCACATTGGGAATGCCCACCACCATGGCCCGGACCGGCCGGCCCACCTGGCCCTTCTCCTTCCACCTGGCGATCTGCTCTTTCAGCGCCGCCCGCATCACGGGGGAAAACTGCTTGACCCCCGCGCCGCTGCGGGCGTCACACTCCAAGACCGAGATTCCCTGGGCCCGAAAGTACGCCCCCCAGACCTTGCTGGCGGCAGGGTCCGCCTGGTCGGCCCGGTTGAGAATGACCACCCGGGGCTTCCCCCCCACCAGCTCGTCCAAGTCCGGGTTCCGGCTGGCAATGGGAATCCGGGCGTCAATGACCTCGGCCACCACGTCCACATATTTGAGATTCTCCCCGATCATCCGCCGGGTTTTGGTCATGTGGCCCGGGTACCATTGGATGTTCACGTTCCTATCCTCTCCCTTCCCTGCCGGGGCAGCTGCCCGCCCTGGAACGGTGTTATTTCATAACTGATTAGTATACACGACTTTCCCCGTTCTGAAAAGGCTTTTCCACAAAAAAGCGGGGAAACCCCCTGGAAAAACGCCCCTGCTCCCTGGTTTTCCGGCGGGCCCGCGTCCAACAAAAAAGGGAGCGCCGGAGCGCTCCCCTTTTCGGAAACTCGTTGGAATTACAGCTTCTCCTTGACCTTTGCCGCCTTGCCCACGCGGTCGCGCAGATAGTACAGCTTGGCCCGGCGGACCTTACCTTTCCGGACGGTCTCCACCTTCTCAATGACAGGGCTGTAAAGAGGGAACACCTTCTCCACACCGACGCCATAGGAGATCCGGCGCACGGTGAAGGTCTCGTTGATGCCGCCGTGCTTCTTGGCGATGACCGTTCCCTCGAACACCTGAATCCGCTCCCGGTTGCCTTCCTTGACCCGCAGGTGGACACGGACGGTGTCACCCACTGTGACGTCGGGGGCTGCCTTCTCAGGCATGTTCTTCTCAATAAAATTTTTCATGAGATCCATTGTCTTTTTCCTCCTGTAATACAGGTGTTCATGGGGAAATTTCCTATGCACGCCCTTGGTGCATGCCCCAGAGGACCACCCTTTTTCCATAGACGCCGTATATTTTATCAGGTCGCGGAACAAATTGCAAGTATCAATTGCAAGGTTTTCCCGCCCGCCCCGGAAATCCCCTTGACATTTCCCCGTATTTCTTGTAGCTTTTTCTTGTTTGCCTCAGGCGGCCAGGGGCGCCTCCCCGGATCGACCAGCCTCGCTCCCGTCCGAGAGACATGAAAATCGGAGGTTCTTTCTATGAAGCGCGGCAACGTCAAAGCACTGCTCCCCATCGGCGTCTTTCTGATCCTTTACCTGGGCCTTGGCATCCTCTTTGAGTACGGTTTACAGATCCCCATGGGCTTCTACAACATCCCCATTGTGGTGGCCTTCCTGGCAGCCCTGCTGGTGGCCTGCCTCCAGAACCGGGCCCTTTCCCTGGATGACAAGCTCCTTCTTATGGGGAAGGGCGTGGGGGACAAAAACATCATCATTATGATTCTCATCTTCCTCACCGCCGGCATTTTTGTGGGGGTGGTGGGGCGGAGCAGCGCCGACAGCGTGGCCTATTTTCTGCTCTCCCTGGTCCCCGCCCAGTTCGCCGTGGCGGTTCTCTTTGTGGTCAGCTGCTTTGTGGCACTGGCCATGGGCACGTCGGTGGGAACCATCACCCTGATCACCCCCATCGCCCTGTCTGTGGCAGAGGCCTCCGGCTTCTCCATTCCCCTGTGTGTGGCCTCTGTCATGGGCGGGGCCATGTTTGGGGACAACCTCTCCTTTATCTCCGACACCACCATCGCCGCCTGCAACGGCCAGGGCTGCCCCATGCGGGATAAATTTCGGGTCAACTTCGCCATCGCCCTGCCGGCGGCGCTGGTCTCCCTCCTGCTCATCCTGGTTCTCTCCTTCGGGCAGTCCACCGGGCCCCTGGTCCTGGCACCGTACAGCCTCATTCAGATGGTCCCCTACCTTCTGGTTCTCGTGGGGGGAATTCTCGGGGCCAACGTCTTTCTCGTCCTGCTGCTGGGCATTGGGTCCGGGGCTGTTATCATGCTGGCCACAGGGGCCACCGCCCCCACAGAGCTGCTGGCCAACATGGGCTCCGGCGCCGCTGGGATGTATGAGACCGCCATGGTCGCCATCCTGGTCTCCGCCCTCTGCGCGCTGATCCGGGCCCACGGCGGCTTTGACGCCCTTCTGAACGGCATCCGGCGGGTCTTCCACGGCAAGAAGGGCGGTCAGCTGGGCATGGGCCTGCTGGTGGGCACCATGGACATCGCCACCGCCAACAACACCGTCGCCATCGTCATGGCCAATCCCATCGCCAAGGAGATGTCCCAGGACTACGGCATCTCCCCCCGAAAGACCGCCTCCCTGCTGGACACCTTCTCCTGCATCTTCCAGGGTATCCTCCCCTACGGCGCCCAGATGCTGGTGGCCCTCTCCGCCGCCAGTGAACTGGGACATGAACTGTCCGCCTTCCAGGTCATCCCCAATCTGTTTTACCCTTTCCTGCTTCTCATCAGCTCCCTGCTCTTTATCTTCGTTCTCCCGCCACGAAAGGGAGACACCCTATAACCCTTCCTTGCCGAAGCCCCTTCGGGCAAGTTTGCCTTTTCAGGCTGGACCACTTCTGGTACAATAAACACAACACCCCACAGAAAGCAGGTGACTGCCATGGAGCAAGTCCTCGTTGTAAACCGCGCCGCCTTGGAAGCCCGCCTGGGCCCCGGTCCCTTCCTCTCCCAAAATCTCGAGACCATCCGTCAGTTCATTCTGGACCATCATACCTTTCTCCCCCGAGAACAGGCGGAGTATGACAATACCGTCAGGCAGATCATCCCCTATGTCATTCTGCGCCGGGGGAGGCACTATTTCCTTCTGCGCCGCCTGAAAAAGCAGACGGAGACCCGCCTCCATGAAAAGCTTTCCCTGGGGGTGGGCGGCCACATCAACCCCACGGAGGAAGCCGACGACGACCCCATTGCCGCCGGTCTGTGGCGGGAGCTCTCAGAGGAGGTCACCCTTTCTCAGATCACCTCCCTGACCTGCGTGGGTCTGATCAATGAAACCACCGGCGGCGTCAGTGACTACCACACCGCCCTGGTCTATCTCCTGGAAACCACAGGAGAGGTCACCGTCCGGGAGACCGAAAAAATGTCCGGCTCCTGGGCTTCTCCTCAGGAACTCAGTGCGGTATTTGACCGTCTGGAAACTTGGTCACAAATTGTGCTGGAAGAGGTGATCTCCCCCAACGCTGTATAAATCACCCAATTTTGCTTCGAAATACAGCAAAGAAATTGTGCATATATTTTCCTCTTTTTTTCAAAACCCTCTTGCTTTTTTCTTCTCCCCATGGTATTATTACTAAGCTGTTTGAAACGGCATCCGGGTGTGGCGAAGTTTGGTATCGCGCTTGAATGGGGTTCAAGAGGCCTTGAGTTCGAATCTCAACACTCGGACCAAAAGTTCCGAAATTCATCTTATTTGGGTGATTTTCGGAACTTTTTTGTTTGATTATTTTTCGATGGGACTTGGCACAATTTCCATTACTGCATACCTATTGCATACAGAAAAACAACCTTGGAATACTTGGATTCCAGGGCTGTTTTTTACTTTACAGCAACCCCTTCCGCCCCAGCACCGCAATCACCTCGTCTCGTCTCATCGGGCGCTCCGGGCTGGTACCATCCACGATGCCGGCCGCAGTAGCCTCGGCCCAGTGACCCTCCTCCTGGCTCCAGCTGGGCTCCGGGATGGTCTTGGCGCAGAGCTCTGCTTTCTGCATGAGCTGGTAGGCTTGTTCGTTGGTCATTTCAGAAATCAATTTTGCGATGTTCATGGGTTCATCCTCTCCTTCCAGCCGCCGGTTGACTTCGGCGGCAATCTCTCCGTGCCGGTTATACAGATAATCCCCCGGGCAGGCCTTGGCGGCGAACCACCGGTGAACCGTCATATTCTGCTTGTCCACCTGGCCGATCAGGGATTTATCCCCTTTCCACAGTAGTTTCTTGATCCCATTTCTCCGGCAGATATCCGTCAATAGGTCCAGCAATGCGGCGTAGGCTTTGTCTGATACCGGCCAGTCCGGCGCCCCGCCGTTGTTGGCCACCTCAATGGTGATGGCCCGATGGTCGTTGGCGGCATTGGAGGTACACCAGGACCGGTTTGCTTCATCTACATATAAAGCAATCCGCCCATCGCTTCCAATGCCGTAGTTGCTGCTGGCCTTGCGGGACGGGTCAGCAAACAAGGCCCCACAAGTCTCTACGCTGGCATTGCCTGCCATGCAGTGAACGGAAACGGTGTCGATTACGTGGTTGCGCCGCCCGGAATGGTTGGGGGATAATTTGGTGTAGGTCACAAGAGGGCTGTTACTCATCTTTATCTTCCCCTTTTCCGTTGGTCATCTCGTCCAGCATAGATTCTGGAATATCATCTTCTGGATGTACAACAGACAGAGTAGCATTCTTTTCTTCCATAGGAATCCCCCTTTTACTTAAAAAGGTCTGCCAGTGTCTTTGTCTTAGACTTCATGTAGGAACGCTGAATATCGTTCCACTCGTCCATTTCCTTTTCCCAGCCAGTCCAGCCCTGCTGCTGCGCATACATGCGGGAGGCGATATCTACATCCACGCCCTCTTTCTCGCTGATAGCCTTAATTGCCATGCGATTCGCATAAAAACGGTTTGCCATACGAATTCTCCTTCTTTGTCTTTAGTTTTTGTTTGCAGTTTCTTTCTCAACTTCCGGCAGGCCCTTGATACTAACCAGCAAGGACAGTATGCCGGACAGTATGGTGGCCGACAGAACCACCGGCCATTCCACCGCAGAAAGCACCGCTGCCGCCCCAATCGTGGCAATGGCGGTCTCTGCCATGGTCTTGATTGCACGGATTCCCGCCGCTTTCCACCAGGCTTTCCATTTCTCACTCATTCCCTTCACCCCCTCTCACAGCCCGATTTTTGCCAGCAGAAACGCAATCACTGCCGCGAAAACAGCCCAGATTGCTTTATCAGCCAACCCTTCCCACCGGCGTGCGGGCTTGATCTGGAGCTCACTCACCTGGCTGAGTGCCGATGTGATTTTGGAGGACATTTCATCCAGCTTGTCCAGAATCTGAACATACTGTTCGTCCCGGCGTGCGCTCTCAGTTTCCAGGGCCCGGATGCGGTCATACATCTCCTTATGGGTCTGCCGGGCCGCATCCAAATGGCTGTTCAGAGACTTCTCCAACATGTTAGCCTTTTGCAGCCCCAAGCATTCATTCCCGGGGTTCAAAGTACACTTGTCCATGGGCATAACAGCCCTCCTCTCTCTGTGTGGGATGGTTCGTCAGGGTTCCACTTCCTCCCAAAACTCCGGGCTTGTCTCCGGGGACCAGGTGTTGGTGTCAATCTTGCTGCGCCAGGTTTTGCCATCTGTAGTACAGCAGTCCCCTTTGGCGTAGGGGGAAGTGGAGAGGGAGAGGAAGGGCAGCGCCTTTCCCGGGTCGGTGGACCAGACAAATCCCCACTGGGCGGGCAGCTCCTCCGGCTCCTGGGGATAGATTTCACTGTCGTAGACCTGGAGGAGCCGAACCACCCGCCCGGCGGTGGACCGGCAGACAAAGCCATCTTTCTGGCTCGCCTTGCGCTCCAGCATGTTTCTGACCTTCACAGCCTCCGCAAAGTCGGGAATCTTATCCTCTTCGGCATATAAGGCTGTCCCATCCAGAGAGGAAGACCGCTCCTGCAAGTCAGCAGCATCGGCCAAACCTTTGGCTTTCATCGCATCGAAGTAAATTTGATTAGACATAGCTATTCACTCCTTCTTGATATGCGGCATCCAACTCCGTGGTGGAGATCATTTCAGGTTCTGGTTTCGGCTCCGGTTTAGGGGGTGCAGAAAAGGTCTCCGTTTCAGGGTCATAAATCCAATTCTGCTGGACCTCTGTCCCGTCCTCCACATGGAGAAGGGAGGCTACAAATTCGGCGGTGTATCGCGCCTCAATCGGGATGCCGGGGAAATTTTCATCCTCTTCTGGAATAACTTCTGTTGCGATATTATTTTTAATGTAGATATACATGCACTACCTCCTCACCAGAATACAATCACGCAGCCTCCTGCTCCGCCTCCACCGGCAAATCCAGTATATGAAGAGTAACTTTTATAGGCGTCGCTACCTTTTCGGTTATTATATCCGCCCATTCCTCCTCCAATTCCATCTGAATAGCCTCCAGTGCCGCCGTTCGAAGTGGTCCCAGCTGTTCCCGCTATATCTACACCACTGCTTTTATAAACATGTACCCCTCCACCACCGCCACCTCCAACAGAAACAGCAACTGCGGAATCGGTCAGTATCGCACTGCCAAATTTGATTTCCCCCGGTTTGCCATCGTTTATCGAACTGCTACCACCACCGCCGCCAGCACCATATCCATTTCCTCCATAAATTACAGAGTCTGTGTCGCTAAAAGTGGTCCCATTACCTCCTCCGGCGAACATTCCATTAAATTCTTCATTTCCACGGGAATCCGATATGCCATAAGCAGGCAAAATAAAACCGCCGTTACCAGGCGAATATATTTCCGATGAACTACTTCCGCCCGCAGCTGTCAAAAAGGATCCAAACGAAGAAGTTGCACCGTTACCACCTGCGGAAGAATCCATCGCAGTACCACCTTGTCCTCCGCCTACAATTACAAGATTTACGGTGTCTCCTGCCCGCAAGGAATAATCCGATGGTTTGAACGTGCCACTCTTTGTAAAAATCACCATTCCCATTACATTTTCCCCCAATACATCATTCGTTCGAAAGTAGATAAGCCAAACGACCGCCGCCGTGCTTCCAAGTTATTGGTAGCGATTACTACGTTGTCATATAACGAATGAAACGCATCTTTCGGCTCACTGCTCTCCGGATCAATCCCCAAGGTATCACACAGGGAATCCGGCAGCACATTGCCCTTGGTGTATGTGCTGCCCTCTTGTGTGGCGTCATCCGCATAGGATAGGACCCCCTCTACAACCTGGCCGTTGTCCAGGGTGATCCGCACCCGGTTCTCTTTTCCCGGCGTCGGCAATCTATCACGCATGATTAAATACACCTCCTGCAATCATAAATAATGTATTGGCCTGCCTGGTCAGAAAAGCCGCCTGCATGGCCTCCAACACGTCCTCCAATGTGTACAATATCTCCTCTATGGCGTTGGCCTCCTGGTAGGTTAGACCCTCCATATCTTCCGGGGTGTCTGGAGCAACGTAGGGAAGACGGTCCCGCAAGGCGGCAATATTGGCCAGATACTGCGTCATCTGTGCGGGCGATGGTATGTCTCCCTCTTGCCAGTCTGTCACCGGCATGGTGTTGACGTGGTACCCCAGGGACCCCAATCGCGCTGTGAGGTACGCCACAGCGGCCCCGACACGGTTTAGGTCCGTGTCGTTGTAGGCCCCCTTCATCCCGGCCAGGAAGGCAGCCTGCTCCTCCGCTGTGGCGGCCCTGTCTACCAGCTTAGCGGTCACGGCCTTGAGCTGCGCCACGTCGGCGGCGGTCCGGTCAAAAATGAGCTTATCTAATTGCTGCGGCATCGCATGTCAGCCCCCCATCATAGCTGTAATTGAGCTGTGTCACCACGGCCTCGCCGTTGACGCCGTACACGTCGTTGATCTGCACGGTGTCAAGCAAATCTACGGCGGGGTTTCCCCGCACGGTGGCCTCATAGGACACCCGACGCCGCACCCAACCGAGTATCCATGCAGCCACTTGGTTGCCCATGGCAGCGGTTACGCAGGGATTGGATACCTCGTACATCCTCTCCATGTCATCCGTGGCTATATTTTTTGCGTAGTACACCAAATCCTCTCCCGCTGCGTCCACGCTGACTGTGAGCTTGACTGCGTTGTACATCTGACCCACCTTGACCTGGGCATCCCCGTGCTGCACATCCCGGGACCACTCGTCTACCCGATCCTTCAGGACCGGGCGGAAGAAGTGCAGGGCGTTATTGCGGTCCACATAGCAGGTACACATGGCTGCCTGAGCGCACAGCCGCAAGCTCTCGCGGATACTGGTCCCCTGTGGGACTGTGTTTGCAATCTCCACGGCTGCCAAACCGTCCTCATACACAGCTGTAAACTCCGCTGACGCAGCGGCAAGCAACGCCGCGACAGCCTGTTGGAGCGTCCAGGTGCCGGTGCCAGCTCCGGTGTACTCAACATTATCAAGGGCATATAACCAATCATTAAAAGTGATAGACGCGGTGAGACCACCGTCCTCGCTTTCCGCGTTTGTAAAATAGGACTGTCCCATATGTACGTCTTGTCCATTTACTGTTAGTATCCACTGCATATACTGTCCGTCCTGTAGATAGGCATATAACCCGGACGGATTCACCATGTTGTACAGTTGGTCTGAGTTGTCGATCGTGGCATCCACCTCGGCGGAGGGCAGACTTTCCGCCCAGGGGGAAACAGACTGCCGGACCTCCACGCCGGATATACTGCCAACGTCATAGTCATATTTAATGCCAAAGCGGATTCCGCACACTCGGACGCGCCGGTGCGGTATGCTGGAGCTATTGAAGGTGAAGCGCACCCGCCGGTAGTTCTGCGTCGGCAGACTGACAACATGGAAATAGCTGTCCGGCTCTGTCGTCACCGTCCCGATCTGGTCCCCGCTCTCGTCCCAGACCGTGGTGACCACCTGGGCAGGGTGGTTGTCCGGCTGGGTGTTGTCAAAAAGCAAGGTGAACCCAAAACTATCCTGGTTGGACGGGAAGGAGAACTCCAGCCACGGTGGGGAAGCATAGGACCCGTCATCCCCTGATATGGCATCGCTGTTCCAGCCTGTCTGTACGCTGGACACCGGGGACGGATAGATTGTCTTAGACCCATCCAGGACCCACATATTCTTCTCCAGAGACGTGTAGTCCCCGCTCATCTCCTCCACCGCATCCACGGACTGCTTGATCTGGGACACGGAAGAATTCCCGGAAGCATTCGGCGTCGCCAGAGCCGCCGCGTCCGGGGCCACCACGCCAAAGGTAAACGACAGCTCCACGCGCCGGGTGTCGGTGTAGGGCGCGTAGGTATCGGGCATTGTGACCACTCATACCACCTCCTGGGCTGTGGCGGTGAGCTCCACGTTGTACCACATGGGCACGCTGTCCACAAACTTGAAAATCTTTTGGCTGCCGATCTCCACGGCAAAGGTGCCCGCTGCCGTGGCCCCGGTGGCGTCGGGATACTCGATCTGCACGAAGGAACCGCCCCGCACCAAGGGCACAAGCTGGGTCAGGAGACCAGCGGGGACCCACTCCCAGGAGGCGGTGAGTTCCACCCGCCAGCCCAACACGTCCCGGACCGTTTTGCCGGACGCCATGACAGCCTCTTTGCTCTCGTAGTATCCGCCCACTTCCAGGGTTTTGGTCCGGGGCATTGCGATGCCGCCGATGACAATATGGTCCATATCAATCCCCCCTTTGACGTCCCACTTGCTTGAGGGGATCATACACAACCTCCGCGATCTGCTTGCCGTTAAGCTGCACGGGAATCACGATGGTCTGCGCCGTTCCGGCCCCGGCCAGCACCAGACCGGCGTTGCCATTGACCACCCCCGCCGCAGCGTCCAGCAGGTCGCCCCGTGTCACAGACTGGAAGGGTGTGAGGATGGTATCCGCCATCCTGTGGCTCACGCGGGCCATGGTGTCCAGAAAGCCCACCTCAATGCCCTGGGCCAGCGGCTTTCCCACCAGGTTTTCCGTTACCCGAGATGGGCTGTTGATGTCGGCGGCGGCCCGCATGGCGGCAATGGCCTGGGACACAATGGAGGCGGCGGCGGACCACAGGGCCCCGCTCCTGGAATACATCCCATCAATCATGCCCTGAATCCCCTGCACGCCGATGGACCGCATTTCATCCTTGACATCGCCCAGTTCCTGGGGGATTTTGTCCACAAATTCCTTGCCCAAGGCGTCCATTTCATCCTGGTAAAACGTCTGGGCAATGGCCTGGGCCTCCTGCTGTTTCCGCTGCCAGAGGGCCATATACTCGGTGTACTGGTCGTCGGTCATGGCCAAGAGCTTTTCCGTGTAGGCTGTGGCGTCTTCCACGTTCATCCCCACAATCTCATCCAGCAGGCTGTCCGACACCCCCCGGGCCTTGAGGGCTTCCAGGGCCTCGCCATAGCGTTCGATCCCGTTGATCTGTGCCTCCAGGTCGCTCAACTCAAGGAAGGACCCCGTTTCTGTTTTCACAGTTTCGAACAGGTTTCCGTAGTCTTGCAGTTTCTTGGCCATGCTATCCTGGGATTTCTCGATGTCTGCGAGTGCCTTTTCGTACTCACTGCGGAATTCCTTTACGGCGGTGAGCTGGGCGTTGAGGGATTCCTTCGTGGCCTCATCCAGGCCGGTAGCCTCTAAACGCTTCGTAAGCTCTTCTTCTTTGGCAACGAGCTTGTTGTTTAGTTCGTTGGCAATGTCCACAACCTCTGGGATAATGTCCCTTGTTGCCTTGTAAACGTCTTTCGCGTAATCCTCCACGCCAACGGCAATACCTTCCGCAATCCACCGGCCCACTTCGTCCCGAAATAAGCGGGAGGGAGAGTGCGCGTCCGCAGCGGCATTGGCTTCGGCCTTGGCCTGTGCAATCACACGCCGCACCGCGTTATACACCACAGAAGAATTGCTGGTGATCCCCGACGCGATACCCGACGCAATGTTCCGTCCCACTCCGGGGAAGTCCGAGACCTGTACATTGGCGTCAGCAGAGCGTTTGGCGTTGGTGATTTGGGAGCGAATGGTGTCGTACAGCTTGCTCATATTGGCCTTATAGCCTGCATCCGTGTTATCGGTTATCATCTGACCGGACCCTTGGAAATTCGAGCTGCCAATAGAACCGTCAAGCGCGGATTTTCCAGCTGGCGCGAGATCAGAAATCGACGTGATAAAGTCAGGTTTAGACGAATCTGCGCCCGATTTCGCGTTGCCTACTATTGTCTGGCCGCTTTCTTGGAAGTTGGCATTGTCCACGGCAGTGTCCATAGACGCCTTGGATTGATATACCATGTCGGCAGATGCAGCGTTGGCTTCTGGAGTGCTCTGTTCAACACCGGTTTTGTAACCAGTTGTCGCTTCTTGTCCTGTGGTAACCCCCGCGGCGTTTACTTGTCCAGAGTTAGAGAGGATGCCATTGGCCAGCAAAACGTCGTAGGCATTGCCAATATCAGACACCTCGATACCTGGATACAGCTCCTGCAATAATTGGAGGTATAGTTCCTGCGCTGCGCCGGTGAGCTGGTAACCACCAAGGTTCATGCCCTCGCCGACTGCCGTAGGAATTTGTACGCCGCCCTCTCTGGCCTCGTTGACCTGGGTATCCAGCGCGGTTCGTTGCTGCTGTAGCAGGCTAAGCCAGCCCTGTTGTTCCATCGCACTCATCTGTGCCCAGTGCTCCGCCACATACATAATCATGGACTGGTAATCCGCCTGCATCTCGGCCACGGCTTTTTCCAGTGCCTGCTGATTTGTCCCCGTAGCCTGCACAACACTTGTGGAGGACCGAGCAATGGCTTCATTCAACGCGGTCATGTCTCCTGTGGCTGCGTTTGCAACGCCCTCATAAGATGCAATGGTGTTGTTATACTCCTGCCATGTACCGTTTGCTGTATTCAGGGTTTCCTCGGTCTGTGCCAGGTGTTCTTTGGCGGCTCTCAACTGCTCTCTGAGTTGGGCCATCTCCGTAGCAGACCGCCCGACATAGTTATTAGATTGTTCCTGTAAACGGTTTACATTTTCCAGCGCTACGTTATATTCCCGCTGCGCTTCGTTTCTCTCTTGGAAAGCCCGTAATTGGTTGGTCAGCGCTTCCTCATAAGCAGGCTGCAAGGCGTTCAAAGCGGCTTCCTGTTTCCGCTTGAAAATCAGATTGTCAATGGCGCCGGATACTTTGTAAATAGCGTTCTCCTCAGAGCCGGAAGCGGCTACGGCTCCAGGGACTTGATTGTTGATGTAGTCCGCCAGGTATTTGGCCCGTTGCTCATATCCTTCGGTCACTCTGCCGTTTGCATCTGTAATGGACTGCAATTCGGCGACATATTGCTCCACAAGCCCCATCTCAGACTGTACCTGAGACATCGACTGTGCTGAGGATTCTTGGAGGGTTTGGAACGATTCCGCACTGGCGTTGACCGCCTCGGCGGTCTCATCAAACCGTGCGCTTAACGCCTCGGTGGAGTTCATAAAATCTCCACTGTCTCTGGTCAGTGTCACGATAGCCGCCGACAATCCAGCCGCTGCGGCAATGACCAATGTGATTGGATTCGCGGCAGCGGCAATTAACCCCAAGCCGCTCGCCAACTCCGCTACCTTTTTGACAACGGTAGCCGCAGCCAGCACGCCGATGGCGGTAGCCAGGCCCGTGATGACGGGGATGGCCGCGCTTCCGCTCTCCGCCATGTCCACAAACCCGTTTACCATGTCCGCTGCAAAGTTTTTTACTTTGGATACAAGCGGGGACAGAGCTTCTCCTGCTCTGGCCAAAGCATCACTCAGATTAGCGGACGCCTCGTTGGTTTCCACCAGCGCGGTATTGTTCTCCCGCCATTGTTTGGCGGCCTGGGGCAGCCCTTGCCGGGAAAGTTCCTTCAGGACAAGATTTGCTCGTTCTGTTTCGCTGTTTGCGTCCTCAAGCGATTTATTGAAGTCGTCCTCGCTGGTCCCCGCCCAGTTTAGGACATCCGCGAAAGTGCCGGTTACCTTGCCCACGCGAATTGTCTCGTTGATGGCCTCCGCCAGGGAATCTATGGGGATGCTGTCGCCGTAGGTAGCCCACGCGCCAATGGTTCCGTCAATGAGTGTTGTCAAGTCTGCCTGGGATAGTCCCAGCGCCTGGAGATTGGAAAGGGCTGTGGCGCTTGACTGTTCATCCGCCAACACGCCGTACAGTTGCCGGTAGCTGCCCGCCGTTTCCTGGGCGGTATATCCGGCGTTCGCGCTGGCAACCTCCAAGCTGCCCATGATCCGACGGTATTCCGCGGTGGATTCAACCAGGCTGGATATGCCGCCGATCAGCGACTGCACCGCGCCGGATATTGCACCGCCGGCAAAGGCATCCCTTAGACTGTTTGCCCCAGCTTGGGCGTCGGTCCCCATATCATCAAGAGACTGCCCCGCCTTGTCCGCCGCGCTGTCCACGTCCCGCAGCTCGGCCTCCATACGGTTTAAGTCCGCTGTGGCGTTGTTGAGCTTGGCGCCCAAGTGGTTGACGGTGGAGGCCTGGCGGTTGAACGCCGCCTCGGCCTTCAGGGCCTCGGCAGAGTTCTCTCCAAAGGCGGCCTTGGCCTGGTCCAGCTCATTTCCCAGCTGGTCCAGTTTTGCCTTGGCCTTGTCGTACTGCTGGGACAGGATGCCGATTTTCTCCTTCGCCGCCTCCACAGAGCGGCCGAGAATGTCTGTCTTCTTGGCGGTGCTGGCTTCGGCGCTGTCCATGCCCGCCATGGATGAAACGGCGGCTTTCATCTCGGCGTTTAGATTTTTGATCCGGCTCTCCACGCCTTTCAGCGCCGCGGTAAGATCGCGCTCGCCGGTGACGCCCAACCGGATTGATACGTCCGTTGCCATCAATTCACCTCCATCACCGGAATGTCAGCAGACGCATGAACGCCTGCGCTTCGTCTTCTTTTGTGGGTTTGTGTTCCGCCCCCTCGGTCTTGATCTGGTGGACCGCGATCAAGTCAAGCAGCACGGACAAGGGGAGGTCAAGGGCCTCCAGGCGGGTGAGCCCCACCTGGAGGCCGTACCATAGATACCAGGCCGGCGTTACCCTTCCGCCGGTCTGGCCTCGGCGTTTTTTCGGCTGCCCTTGCCGGGCTTGGCCTCCACCGTGGGCGTGGTCCCCGCCTTGACGGTCTCCGCCATGGCCCCGGTCATGGCCTCATAGTCGTCCGGCCCCATGCAGTCCATAATCGCATCCAAGCTGAGCGAGCCGGGATTGTCCAGCCCCTCCAGTTTGGCGTAGCGGTCGCCTGCGTCGATCATCTGGGCCAGGAGCCAAAAAAGGTCTCCCAGCTTCCGGCCCTGCATGATGCGGGCAAGCTCCTGGTCGGCGTCCCCGCCCCGCTCTTCCAGGGCCACCAGGACGCGGGTGGACAGACAGGTGATATAGTCTTTTCCGCCGATGGTAATCTTTCCGGTCCGCATTTACTCGCCCTCCTTCGCGGCCACGGTGCCCTTTCCGGCTGCCACCGCCTGGTTTTCGGCATTGGCCTCTACCACGCCGATCTCCTGCCCGGTGGTGGCGGTGATCTCGTCCGTGCCGTTCCAACTGGTCCAGCCGCTGGAGACATCCTCCCCGTATGTGGCAGGCAGTGTGACGGTTGCGCCGGTTTTATATCCATAGTGGTTTCCACCTGTGACCGGAGGGGTCACAGTCAGCTTTGTCTTGCCTGCAACAGACCCTGCGGCGCTGGAAACCGTCAGTGCGCCCAGGGCCGGCTTAGGGTTTGCGATGTTCAGCGCCTTTTTAATCGCTGCCTCCGCGTCCGCCTCGGTGTCCATGGGGGTGGACTGCATCTGCCACTTGTGCTTCGTGCTGTCATCCCGCATGACGGTGGCGGTGAGTTCCTTGGTCTGCCATTCGATGGTCTCTCCCTGGGTCACCGCGTTGATCCCGGGGTTGGCAAACTGAATCTTGGTCAGCACCACGGCAATCCACTTGGTCACCCCGGACTGCTTGGCCTTGATGATGCCGCCAAACCCCACGTAGGGGATGGCCTGGTCATCGTTGTAGACAATCCATTTGGGGGTGGCGGTAGATGCCTCCTCCAAGGTCATCTCCTCCTCCACCAGGCCCAGAATCGCCAGCATGGGCTCGGGCAGCAGGTCATCCGTGGAGATGGTCAGGGTGCCCCCGGCGAACTGGTTGTCACTCTCGGCGGGGCCGTTGTCGGCGTAGAGGATATTGGCGTCCGCCCCCTCCAGCTCCAGGGACATCTCTGTGGCCTTGCCGATGAGACCGCCCCCGGAGTAGGTCACGGTGCCGCCGCTCTCCTGATACAGGGCATAATAGGGTTTACTCAAACCAATCGTTGCCATACTTGATCATCCTTTCGTCAGTTTATCAATCTCGTCTTCTATCTCTGAGAGCACTTTCTGTCTCGCTGCGTACCGTGCGCTTCGGATCGCTCGCTCGAAGAACGGCTGTCTGCTGGAAAATGATGTGCCGCTGTTGAACACCCGGGCAATCATCCGGTTGGCTTGCCCCAGCTCGTTGTAGCCATCGAAGCCCACACCGCCCTCAATCGTTCCACCTTTTTCCTTGATGTCGAAGGTGGTAAGCCCGGCCCGGAGGCCCGCCTTTTGCGTCTCTCGTCTGCGGCGCTCCCAGTCGCTGGGGCCGCCGGTCTTGATCGTGTCGATGTTGGCGCGGACCGCGTCAGCCAATATCCCCGCGCCGTCGTAGATCGCGCGCTTTATAACCCCCTCTGACTTGTCGGTCAGCCGGTTGAGGACAAACACGGTATCATCCAGGCCCTTAAGCTGTATCTTGGGCACTCACACCACCTCCACGTACCACTCATAGTGGTATAGTCCCGTCTCTGTCTCGTACTGCGTGGAGTTGAGATACCAGCTTGCGCCAATCCCCTCCATGGCCCGCGGGACAGACTGGGCAAGCGGGTCTGCGGCCTGCTTGGTGAACAAGTCCACAATCACCACGGCAGCAGTCTCGACGTGGATGTTCCCGGCGCTCAGGTCGTTCCCCCCGTCTACCTGCCACACGAGATAGGGCGGAGCGGTTCCTGGGGCAGCCGTGAAGTTGTACACGTTGTGCGTGAGGGCAAGCAGGGCCTGTTTAAGCGCTTCCATCCAACGCTCCCTTCCTTTCCAACGTGATGTCTGTGGCAGATAGTCCGTCGTTGTCCATGACGTGCTGCACCTGGAGGACCTTATACACCCCGGCATCCTTGTGATCCACAGGGGACAGGGTGATCCTGTCGGTGTCGGGGGCTATGCCGTAGTAACGGGGCACACGGACCACCGCGTCCGCCTGGGCGGCGTGCTCCATGGCGGTATAGTATCTCTGCACGCCAACTGTGCGGGCCTCGTAATAGCTCTCCCACACCGTGGACAGCTCCATCACCGGCGCTTCCCCAGGCGGGGCCGTATTGACCCCGCGCTGGAGAATCAGCGTGCCGCTGTCATACACCCGGACCACCCCCAGACTGCGCCTTTTGGTGAAAAAGCCGGTTGTTGAGGGCCCACCTCAACATCCGTGGCATGGCCTCTTGGGTGGCTCGTTTGCGCACCAGATAGGCGGCGTACATCTCCACCAACTGCAAGTCCTCCACGCTGTCATTGAGGGAGATGCCCTCCCTTTCCATGAAGGACTGGGCGGCGCGGATCACCTGGGTGAGATAGGCCAGCCGCTGCTCAGAGGGGTGCAGCTCGCCCAAATCCACCTGGAGCAAGGACAGAACAGTGGAGACCTCCATGGGTTAATCCCCCGCCGCGCCGGTGAAGGTCACCGTGTACACCCGGACAGCGTTGCCCTGGGTGACCGTGGCGGTCACGGTGTTGGAGGCACTTGCCGTGAATTTCCCCGTTCCGCCGTTTCTCAGGTTCTCACCGTTGACCGCAATGGCAATCTGGGCGTCAGGCTGGGAGGAAGTGGCCTCAATTTTCCCTGCGTTCTTTGCTGCGGTACCGCCGGTGTAGGTGTACCGGTCGGCGGCAAAGGCAGGGCTGAGCGTCACGCCTTCCACGCTCAGTGCGGTCAGCTGGGCATCGTTTGCGGTGTCTGCTGCGAAGTCCATGGCGGTGGTCACGGCCTTGTTCTCAATGTTGATGGCCACAAAGGCCTTGGGGATAATGGGCTGACCATCCGCTCTCTGCTTCGCGCGGAAGACAGTGTTGTCCTGGATAAACTGCACCTCGGTGGAGCTGTCGATGGTCATGCCGGAACGCTGAGACAGCAGATACAGGTCGCCGTAGCCACCGATGATATCCCCGTCAGGAATAAACTCAAGAATATCAATGTCCCCGTTCACGACCGGAAGCGTACCAAACAGGTTGGCAACGATGTCACCGGTGGCCGTAAAGGTGATGAGCTTGGACTTGAGCTTGGAATAGGTCTTGCTGTTCATGGCCCAGAACAGATTGCCGCGATTGTAGCGGGTGTAGGTGGCACCCGTGGCCTCCATCAGCGCAGCCCAGAACGCGGCCCCGGTCGCAGCGGCATCGGTGATCTTGATCACGTTGGAGGTGTGCAGGTCCTCCCAAGCGGGAGCGTTTGCGGGGTAGTCCCCGGGCTTGCTCTGCTGCGCCAGTCGGGTGACAATGCCCAGGGGCATCTTGGAGGCGCTGCCCTTGCCGTACAGAATGGCCTTGTCCATGGCCAGGCCGATGGCCTCAGACAGCATTTCCACGATCCAGGAGGCCAGGTTGATGTCGTTGTCCTCCAGCAGGGCGTTGCAGACGGGGACAAAGCCAGCCACCTTATAGCCATCCACGGTAATCTGGTGGAAGGAGAAGGACAGCTCGTTGATCGCGCCGCACATCTCCGTCCACACGGCCTCGGGGACGGTGCCCGCGATGGTCTGGCGGGCCTCGCCGGTCACATTGCGGACGCGCACCCGGTTCAGGAGCTTGGAATAGCGGTACATGTTCTCGGCAATCAGCTCCAGGAAAACAAGGGGAATGGTCAGTTCCGCGCCGGTGATGCTGCGGCTCTGCCCCTTCATGGCGCGAATCTGCCCCAGGAAGTCCGTCACCTCGGAGGAGGAAAGCATGGCGTCTCTACGCTCCATGGGCAGGGCGTCAAAGGCCCGCTGGCTCATGGGCAAAGACCGAATGTTGATGGTAGGCATGGTAGCTACACCTCTCATTTCAATGATTTTGGATTTTGTCTCTTCGGCGGCAGGGGGCTTGGGAGCATTCCGCTCCAGCTCCTCCAGCTCGGCCTCCAGGGATGCAATGTCACCGCGCAGGGATTCCTTGGCGGTGTCGTGGGCGGACTTGTCCGCCTCAAATGCCTCGATCTCGGCGTTAACGGCGGCTTCCTGCTGGGCGTTGCCGGGTTCTACTTCGTTGATGGCGGTTTCCAGCTCGGCTTCCCGGGTCTGAAAACTCTCGTCCTTGCGCTCCAGGTCCGCCAACTCGGCACGCTTGGCGTCCAGAGAGCGCTTGAGCATCAAAACTTTCAGCATCTGGTTGTCTCCTTTCGGGTAAAAAATAAAAGCGTGACCAACTACCACACAGGTAGTCAGCCACGCTCGGCTCTTCCGCCTCAACGCTTAGAGGCGGGAATCGCTGTTTCGTTATACAGCTCCAATCAGGAGGAGGCGGGAGGTCTCCCGGTTTCCTTATCCGGCTTTCCAAAGTTGTTTTTAATTCGTATCCATCGCGGCCTCCCGGCGTTTGACCTCATAGATTTTTACGCCGTCCTTGACGGGAACGAGTTCCACCCGTTCCCCCTTGGAGAGGATGGCTTCTATGGCTTTTCTTGCTGTCTCACTGAGTACCATGCAATCGCTCCAACGCCTGGTGCTTCCACACCTCGGCCCGCTTCCGCTTGATCTCGTCCAGGTCCCGCTTCCGGGCGGATACCGTGGTATCCTGGTAGGCGGGGAAGGTACAGGGGGAAACTTCATACAGCGGGGAAATGCGGGTCAAGGTCCAATGCACCGTCCCGTCGTCTCGGTAGTCCGTCTCCTGGGCGGCCACGTCAAAGCCAAAGGAACAGCCTGTGATATCGCCCCGGGCAATCCGCCGGTAGGCGTTCATGGCGTCCGTGTCCTCCCGGTTGATCTTCACCCGGCCCCACAGGCCGTGGGCATCCTGCCGCAGCTCCAACGTACCGGCGGAGGTCCGACCCAGAACCAGGTCCGTATTGTGGTTGAACAACGCGCGGACGTCATCCCCCACACTGTCGTCGAATGCCCCCGGCGCAATGCTCTCCGTGGCGCCGGGCCACAGCTCATACACCCCGTTAAATACGGCGAAGTATCCCTCAAGATAGAGCTCATCCCCCTCTTCCCGGGTGGTCATGTTCTCCATGGGAAGGTATCTATGCTCCACTCTGCTCACCTCCTTGTACCAACTTCCCCTGATCCCCCAAACGATCCGCGGGCAAATAGTTTTCCAGAGCCAACAGTTCCGCCATTTCCGGGTCCGGGGGAAGGTTCAGCCAGCCGCGCCACTCATTCCGGCGCAGGGCCATCCGGTCCACCATCTCCGATCCAGCGGAAACAAGCTCTGTCACGGAATAGCTGTACAAGCTCCAACTATTAAACCGAAAGAACAGGTCCGGGGCCTCCAACAGCTTTTTGGTCAGCTCCTGCTCGATCAGCCGGGCCAGGGGCATGATGGTCGTATTTACGAAATTATTCCAGGCGTCCCGGTTAAAGTCTCCCACCCCCAACACAAAGGGCGGAATACCCAAAACAGCGGCGACCGTCCGCTTGTCCAGGGTTACCATGGCGTCCAAGGCCAGGTCCGACAGGGTCAGGGGCTTCACCTGTTCCACGGAGAATTGCTCGGCGGGGATCAGCCAGGGCTCCCCGGCCTCTCCGCTCATGGCGTAGGATTCCAACAGCTTTCTCCGTCCCTCTGGGCTGGAAAACTCCTCAATCATGCCATCTACCTTGACGATCAACGATGGTTTCCACTTGCTCTCCAGGAATCCTTTTTGCGTTGCGGACGCCTGTTTCAGATTATCCGCCACGGCGGCCAGGGACACGCGGTACCCTGTCCCGCGCCACGGGTAGAGGCTGTCCGGGTTTAGCGCGAAGTGCAGGACCTTATCCGGCTTGTACGCCCGGCCCGATATAACAACCTTGTAGCCCCACCCATCAGGGATGAATGAGGCCAAAGCGGGCGGGATCGGGTTCAGGTCCCGGATGATACCGGCCCGAGTGTCCGGGTAGACCACGGCGTTCCCATTGCCCTCCAGATACAGGGTACGGACAATCCAGTGGACAAACCCCGCCCGTGTCGTATACCGATTCGGGGTTATGTCGATCTTCCGGGCCAGTTCATCCCGAACCCGGATGTCCCCGTCCTCCGTGTTGCGCATGAGGTGAATGGTCATCGAACCAACCAGCCGGGCAATGGTGTCCACACCGGCGGCAATCTCCGGATTGTGCGCCAGGCTGACATACCCTCTGCAGGCCAGGGTGTCAAACATTGCCGCATCACACAGCCATGCGGCGCTGCCGCGGGGTTTGGCGGGCTCTGCCCTTGCTCTCTGTCGTCCTCTCTTGCTCATTGGGTCACCCCTTTCTGCTCGGCCGCTCCCCACCAGTCCCGGCCTCGTTTCTGCTTCTCCATGTTCTCTAAGTACCGTATACAGGCAAACACGGCGGCGTCAAACAGGTCGATCCGGTGTTCCGGCTGCACCTTGTCATACTGAATCATATCGTCTGTTTTCTCCACAGCGGAGACATTCTCCACACAGTATTCAAAGGCTTCGCTGTGCAGGTAGCACAGTGCGCCGTTCTTGGCGCTTTGCTCAATGTAACGAAACCCCTCTGACTTCCGATAGTAGTATTGGGGCTGGTCGATGACCTGGAACCCCGCCGCTTTCATCCCCAGGAAATACTCCCGGCAGAACTTCCGGTCATGGCCCACCTGCCGGATTTTGAAACCACGTTTTCTCATGTTCTCAAACCAAGCAACCACGTCAGAGTGGTTTACAGTCGGCGAGTTGCACAGCGTCAGCCACCCGTCTTCCGCCCAGCCGAACAGGGGAATATTGTCTTGATCCGCCTTGAGGTGGGCCGCCACCACCGGGAAAAAAGCGTGGGTGATGATAATATCCGTCCCCTTGTAGTGGCCAAACAGGGCCGCCGCCGTTAGATCGTGGAGCTTGGACAGGTCCGCGCCCCCGTACCAGTCTATGGGCAGCTTGGCCAGTTGGTCCAGGGTCCAGTCATACCCCTGGTCGCTGCGGCGGAACTCCTCAATGTCGAAATAGGCCGCCATGGCGTTGGTGTAGACGTTCAGGCTCTTGGCAAAAAAGTCCTTGCGCTGCTGGGGGTCATTCTGTGCCTGGAGGCTGTCGTTCAGAATCTCCTCCGGGCGGATGCTCACCCCATAGGCCGGGTTGGCCATCTCGTGGATGCTCGGGTCCGTAAAATCTACCGACCCGTCCTTCACCCCTTCCGGAGCGCAGCACATGAAAATAAAATACTGCTCGTCCGTAACCGTCCCGTCCAGCACCTTCCGGCAGTATTTCAGCCGCTGTCCCAAAAACGCTTGCTCATTGTCTCCGGCTGTGGAGATGCCGATCAGCAATTTATTGGTATAGGCTTTCATGGCCTCCTTGAAAAGGTTGTACTGCTTAGGCTGCTTAAAGGCGTGAATCTCATCGCAGATGGCGATGTTCGCGTTCAGGGAATCCTGGCTGTCTGGGTTGGCGGCCAGGGCCCGGATATAAAGAGAGCCGTCTCCCAGGTCCGCCGACAAGCTGTGCTCGTTGTGGTTGTCGATGATCCGCACCGACCCACCGTCCTTGGCATCCTCCCCCATCCTGCGCACGTTGTATGCCAGGAAGTTATAGGATTCCATGGACTGCATGAGGGCCGCCGAAGCAATGTACATTTTGGAGCCCGAGCGGCGATACAGCAGAGACAGGGCCCAGGCCAGGGAAGCCGCGAAGGAAGTTTTAATATTCTTCCGGGGGATGTATATCAGGGCTTCATGGAATCTGACCAGCTCGGTCCCGGCGAGCTTAAATCCCACCAGATTATAAATGATGAATTTGTGGAAGGGCTCCAAGAGGAAAGGCTTCCCCCGCAGCGGCGTTCCATCCAGGCGTTCCCCCTGCTGGTGGCACAGGGTCTTTTCGATGACCCCAATGCAGAATTCCGGGGCCTTGTGGTCCATCCAGTAGTCCGGGTTGTCCAAGTCGTGGAAGAACCGTTCCACCGCCTGTTTCAGTTCGTCACAGGCGATCTTTCGGCCATCCCGGATGGACTGCGCGTACTCCAAGACCTCCGGCCAGTTTTTCGCCTTGGTCCTATTCAATGCTGGCAAGCACAGCGGCCAAACTGGGCCGCTTCTCCTTTTGCATGACGTCTCCGGTCATTTTCCGGTAGCTGCTGGGGGTCATGCCAAGTTCCCGCCAGTACGCGAGGGCGGACTTGTTCAGATCATCCCACAGCACAAGCAAGGGGTTCTTGACCGTGTTGGTGGACCCGCCCTGGTTGGTATGCGCAATCACCGAACGGGCCCCGTCCAGTTCAAACTCCTCCCTGGTGCAGTCCCGCTGCGCCAGGATGGCGGCCAGGGCCTCAATCACCGCCTCATAGGTGTCAATATCGGTCCCCATTGCCGTTAATTGTTTGATAATTCGATTTTTCCACTTTGTTTTGGTCATTTTATACCCCTTAAAGATGGAATTTCACGCAGAATGGGAAAAGCCGCACAAGGGCACCGACGGTCCCATGACAGAGCGCGGAGAGAGGTGGGGGGGATCAAATAATTCCCCGCCGTTCCCCGGGAATCCGGGTTCTCCGCATGAGCGACATCCCTTTCTCTGTCAGCGCCCCGGTTGTTCTGTCATGCAGCGCGTTGTGCTCGGCTCTGCTCAATGCAATCAGATTCCACGGGCAATATGCGTATTCCGGGTACTCATCCACTGGATAAATGTGATGAACCACCTCTGCCGGGACCTGCTTTCCATATCGCTTGGACACCTGACACCGGTATCCATCCCGGCGCAGGATTCCTGCGGCCAAATGTTTCCACTTGTGCGTGCTGTAAGAAAACACAATATTTTTCCTCCAGTTTCATCAAAAAACACTTGACTTTTATGCGCATAATGCGTATAATATATTTGTAAGGAGGACAGGACATGAGACCGCGAGACGTTGAAAAAATGATCGCTGCGGATGGCTGGGTCTACAAAACCACAAAGGGAAGCCACAAGCACTTTGTCCACCCCACAAAACCTGGAAAGGTTACCATCCCCCAGCATGCCGGCGACACCATTGACGCAACCTTACTGAAAAAAATCCTCAAGCAGGCGGGGCTGAAATAAGCCCCGCCGGAAAGGAGTTCTTATTCTTATGATGAAATTGGTCTATCCCGCTTGCTTCTACCAAGACCCGGAGACAGGAAACTACACGGTAGAGGTCCCCGATCTTCCGGGCTGTGTATCCGGTGGCCCCACATTGGCCGATGCCATTCTCATGGCGGAAGACGCTGCCAGCGGTTGGGTGCTGGATGAACTGGAAGAAGGGAACCCGGTTCCCCCTGCCAGCGTCATGGGCACCGTCACACCGGACGCCGGTGGATTCGTCAGTCTGCTTACTCTGGATATGGATGCCTATGCGGAAAAGTACGGGAGCAAATCTGTACGAAAAAATCTGACGATCCCCGCTTGGCTCAACACATTTGCAGAAAAGCATCATATCAACTTTTCGCAGGTTCTCACCGACGCCCTCACGACAATCTATCAGCAGCGAAACTAAATCTTCAGAACACCGCCCCGCATAGGGCGGTGTTTTTTGCCTGCTCCTGTCTCCTGCAACCGCAGAGGCAGGGTTTATATCTCCATGTTTGGATACACACTTTCCCATACTTTCATGTGGTAAATGTTTACTTCTCCGTAATTGGCGTCGAAAATTTTTCTCACACCGTATCCCATCCGCTCACTTGCCTTTTTTAATTTTCTCCAATCAAAGTCCTTATGGGACCGTCCATTCATGCGAGCAACTCTTTTGATGGAGTACCATTCTTTGCTCCGGTCCAGTTCGGCCTCCAGTGATTTTCTCCTGTCCTGTTCCTCTTTCAGTACAGTACACAGCCGGATCATAATATCCGGATTCATGATTGCCGCCTCCAGGGTTTCAGGGGTCATGTAGGCTCCGTGCTTGCGAATAGAGGGGATTACTTCGGACGTAATCCACCGCTTGAACCTCTTTGCATCGGGCAGTTTGCTGGAAAGTACCAGGGAATACAGACCGCTCTCGTTGATGACTGGAACAGTCTGCTTCCCTCCGGGGGTGAGGATTTCACTCACCCCTTTCTCTTCATCATCAACATGGTTGCGAACGGCCTCTTGTGGGTTTTTATACCCCAGCGCCGTTGCAACGTCTTTCCCGACGAACCACGGTTCGCCATTTACCTCTACGGTCCGAATCTCCCCAAACTCGGGATTGTTAAAAATTATCAGTTCGTTCACTTGAGAGTTCTCCTTTCATATATTTAAGAAAGGCGGCGGGAGCATACTCCGCCATGCGTTTCCTCTCAAATTGTTAGATGCATCGCCTCAACCCTCATGCGGACGGGGCGGCAGATATACCCCTTCCGGGGTATGTTGCGGGTTGTGTCAGGCTTTCCGCTGGCCTGTTTGCACTTCTGCACGCACCTTCTCTGAAATGGTCTGCGTCTCCAACCGCAGCTTTCAGTGAAATGGCGAATGGCGCGTGCTTAAGTTTGCTTCGCGGCCGCAAAGCTCTTTGCCGATTCGATAGAAGCACAATCTCCTTCCATCAAATTTCCCCAGCTGGGAATGGTCACCCGTTTTGGAGTTGCACCAAAATCCGCTCTGGCCGGGTGATAGGGAGGCGAGAACAAGGCTCGCGCTCCCAAAGAAAAAGGAGGTACGCCCGATATTGAGACCGCCTCGGAGCCGGGCGAAGGAGGAAGAAAATCTTCTGTTTTATATATAGCGGCAAAGAAAATAAATTTTCTTTGCCTGCGTATGTATAAAACCATTTCCTGCCTAAATTATATCGCAGCCCTCCATTTCGGTCAAATTGTTAGACGATCTTAACACTTTGTTTACAATTCAGTTTTGTTTCTGTGTACGTAATTCCAACTGCATACGCCGCCCATACATCGGAAGAGAACCCATAGAACCAATCTGGGTTCTTTTTGGTTCCCTTCCCGTTTTTTAGATCATGGGTTGCAAATCGGTCAATCAGTGCGCGACGAATATTGCCATCCTTGGCCCTGCTGTCATGGCAGAGATGGAGTTTTTCATCCTGGCGGTATATGTAGTCCACTGGCTTCTGTGCTGCTTGCGTGAATCTCCCAACCCATTCGCAGGTTTCAAAAACATTGCGTCCAACCGGCATGCCATAGCTTGCCAAACGCTCAATCACCACAAGATCATACTTCTCCAACTGGAGCACCAAAAGGACCTCGGCATTTTCTGCTTTGGCAAACCGCAGCGGACGTAGATCCTCGCTGTCTATGAAGCAATAGGCGCTCTGCTTGTCCCCTGGGTCAATCGCTAAGATTGTCATTCATTGCCCTCATGCTGTCCGCCCTCCCCGTCGTGGATGGAGCCGATGACCTCAATTCTGCTCGTTGACAGATGCATATTTACGCCCATGCTTTCAGCGCCATTCAACCAAACACAAAATCTATTCCACTCTTGGTCATAGCATACAGGGGCTTCTTTTTGTTCGCCGTTCCAGTTCGTCCAATGGATGATATCCCCCTCAAAAATCTTCGTTCCGTTCTTATCGGTCATTCCGGTGTACTCGCAGACCGTGGAGGGGGCAACAGGAAACACCTCCTTCATAATTCGCTGCGTGCTTTTTGCGCTATGAAATGGGCGAAGTTCTCTCGCTAAAGACTTGCTGATTACCTGATTGCCTGCCGGGTAAATCCAAGATTTGTTGTCTCTTTCAACGTAGTACCCTTCCACCCATTCGCCATTATCCAGCCGCTTAGCTTTGAAAAGGATTTCTCTCATTCTGCACCTCCGATGATTTCGTCAAGTGTAACGGCCATCCCATTGCCCTATCCAAACAATCTTCACACCACGGTTTCCCGTCCACTGTGCAGATTATTTCTTTTATTTCCCCACATTTTGCGCATTTAACCTCATGCTTATCCTCCTGGCCCATGCGAACGCCATAAGAGCAATAATCCGTTTCGGTAATTTCCATTCCGAACGCTGGGCAAATCAGAAACCCCTTCTTGTTGGTTTTTGCGTCCTGGTAATATTGGCAATCTTTACAGCGCACCACCTCCGCAACGTCGGCGGCGGGGACAGCAGATAGAGCGTCCCGACACCTTCTTGCAACCAGCTCATCGCAATCATCATGCATCTCATATTCCTGCCGCAAAACTTCAAGTTCCTGCACGGCAACCGCCCTCTCGATGTACTCCTTCATTCCTTTTTCCTCCGTAGTGCGGCCTCAATTTCCAAAATCGAGAATGTATGACTTAATGGCTCTGCATTCGGTATTTCAGTCTCCAGGGATTCTTTGTGCAATTTTCCTCAGCCCAGGTGACCTGGTTTGGCACGGGGATATTGCCGTCCTCTGCCCTCCATTTCTCCGCCGCCGGCAGTTTCCCATAGAGAGACCGAGAGGCCACCCAGGTTCGAGCCCCCAAGGGGATCACCCATCCGTCATGCCGTTCTTTGACCAAGTAACGCGCCATCCGGCGGAAACTGTCCTCCGGGCCCTGGAGCAAAGGTTCCCCGTCCACAAACCCTCCGGGCCACAGGAAGCGAACCTCTTCCAGGGTAAAATCCGCGTCCCGCAAAACCAAATGGATGTGAAAACGCTTGTCCCCATGTCGGCCCTCTATCGCGTAGACATAATCAAAAGAATCCTTCCGCCACCGGCGCATAGCGCCCAGGAAGTTCCGCCAAACCTGGCGGACCCCCTGGAAACTGTGGGGCAGCTGGGCATCATTAAAAGTCAGTGTGTAGACCGTCGCCCCCCAGCCAAACAGGCCAAGCATCAGTTCCAGACGGTCCTCCGGGGTTCGTCGGAATAGGGCCCCTTTGGTCATGCTGAGGATCTTCTGTTTTTCCCGCTGTACACTGGGCAGGTCCCCCTTCCGCAGTGTGGGGCGCTGGTACCGGCATTCCTTGACCAGCGGTCCGGCCCTTTGTCGGACACAAATCCAGGTAGACATCAAGGGATCAACTCCCATCTCGCCTATTCCACTTTTCAGTGATTGCTTTTATTGCCTTGCCCATATCAAAGCAGCAGTTTGCCATAGGATTTGCGTAAATGCGTGTTTCCAAGCCGCACTTTGCGCATACAATAGAAAACTCTGCCACTGTAACCATAGTGTTCAATTTGCAGAGCACTACTTCTCCGCCGCAATGCGGGCAATTCTTTAGTTTAATCATTTCCGCCCTCCCCGTCGTGGGTGTTACCGCAAACACCTTCACTACAAAATCCATTAAGTGGCATAGCTTTCTTGCCGCACCAAACATAGCCAGACCCACCTGGTTTAGCTTTTTCGCACTCCCTGCACCTGACCACCGCCACCACATTAGGTCCAAGATCAATATCAATTGGCCCATGGTCCATATACTCGTTGCACTTGGCCATTGCCTGAAACCCTGGAATATGTATTTTCACTGATCACCCTCCTTATCCATGCGAGCGCCACAGTTGGGGCAAATCGCAGTATTTACGATGTATACTGACCTAACATGACAAACACTGCAAGTTCCACACATACAACTTTTAATCAGTCTATTTGGCCCTAAAAACTCCCATCTCCCGTGCCTCACCTCCGCAACGTCGGCGGCGGGCTCTTTCAGAACAATATCAAACGTTGACCCAGGAAGGACATCAGCTCGTCTTGTTTCATCATACCCAAGATTTTTTAAGAGCTGTGCCCTCTCAATGTACTCCTTCATTCCTTTTCCCTCCGTAGTGCGGCCTCAATTTCCAAAATCGAGAATGTATGACTTAATGGCTCTGCATTCGGTATTTCAGTCTCCGCCGTGATAAATATATTTTCAGGCGTGTAATCCTTAATAACCGCATTGCACCAAAACCCTGTGCTACTCTTGTATGAAACTTTATCCCCAGGTTGGCACGGCATCACCACGCACCGCCCCTCTTTGTCCGCCTGGGCAAGCTCGCGGAGACGGGTAGTTTTGATGTCCTTTACGATTTCCAATCTCTGAGCGGTCTCTGTCCGTAGAGTCATCCCGCGCCCATAAGCATCAAGTATACGATCAATCTCCTCCGGCTCCAGGCCCGTTTCCTCATAAGCAGCAAGGCGGTCAAGGATTTTACTATCTATCTGACAATCTCCGCCCATCTTCCTGCAATCATCTCTTGCCATATTGCATGTAATTTCTCCATTGCCAAGCCTATGAGTTAATCTTTCCATATGCTTCTTTAGATGACCCAACTCCATTCCAAGCCGTAAAATTTCAGCGTCTTTTGTACGAGCAAAATCTAAAGATTCACGAGCTTGAGACATCTCGGCCCGCAGCTTCTTATTTTCGGATTGGAGAGTTGAGAGGGCGGTGGCGGCTTCCATCCTCTCTTTGTCCACCAAGTGCGCAGATTCTCCCCAGCACGGTTTTTTAAGCCACTCAATCAGCTTTTCGTAGTCCATCAGGTGTCCTCCTCCCCCTCCGGCGGGCGTTCTTCCATCTTATCTGCGGTTTCTGCCAGAAGTGTAGCAGCCTCCAGATAAGATATTTCTTTGGGCCCTCCATTTTCGCCCCAAATATCCCAGCAATAAAGCGCCCCATGCAGTCGCTTGTTGTTGACTATCGCTCTGGCTCCTGCTCTCAAAGCGAGAAATAACTTTTCATTCTCCATCGACTTCCCCCTCCGGCGGGCGGCGGTAATTGTCCTGTTTTTCTCTGACGCAGTCAAAGCATTGCCCGAATGAGCCATGTGTTTTCCAATAGCACCCCTCACACGTCAGCGCCTCATTCGGCGAGGTGAGGGTGGGCATCCCCAACACAATATCCTCTGCCCGCTCCTTATCCTGTTCGCTGTCCCAGCTACATACCTGGATTTCAACCATCAGTTCATTGGCATCAATCGCCCTTGCCATCTTTCAGCGCCTCATTCAATCTCCCCACCAAAATTTCTTCCCCGTTTTCAGTAAGCGGCGCTCCGCATCCCGGACAAAAATGTAGGGAAAAGAGGCCTTTATTCCCGCAAAAAATAAATTGTCCATCAAAGCTTCTCCCGTCCTTGCAGTGGTGGCAACGCTGTTTTCGCATCTTCTTAGCTAATTCTTCCGCTTTAATCATTTTTCAGTACCTCCTGCACGATCTTCTTTGCAGCCTTGTTCCCGCACTCCCGGCTGATGGGGCGGAGGGCGGAGATGGCGGCTTCCTGCCATGCGTTCACCCATTCTGACAATGTTTCGGTTTCGATGTGTTCGCAAATCTCGTTGACGTTCACATCAGCAATCAAATCTTTTAGGCTCACTCCATCCCCTCCTGCGTCATCTCTGTTCTTCCCTCCCCGGCCTAAATATCACAACCATGCACGGAAACGGTGCATTCCATTTGGCGCCGCCAAATTTTAGACGTCCAGGCACAAACCGGATCTCTGCCTGGTGATAGATGTACCGGTGAAACCACTGCGTGTCCGTTCTTGCTGGCAGCAGCATCACAACCGTGGCACCTTCTGAAACGCTGGCAACCGCTTTTTCGACCCATTTCCCGATCTTCCGTCCATAGGGAGGATTGCACCATACAACACCGGTCCAGGGCTGAGACAATCCGTCTTGCTCTGGGGTGTAATATCTTTCACACTTCGCATTCCACGGCAGAGCGCATGCGTCCAGGGAAAAACAAAACTCTGCATTGAGTTGGTCAAAAAATGCTTGCGGTGTTTCCCAGAGATCCGTTGTGCTGGTAAACATTCCTTTTGTGATACTCAATCTTTTTCCCCCAGCGTCGCCAATTCCCCGCCGCAAGCCATATACCCCGCCCCATCAATCCAGCTATCTACGTGCTCAGGGTTTACAGATACCCGGGCAATCTTGAGCAAGGCCATCATGGCCGCCACATCCTCCGGCTCTAACTGTACATGGACCCCAGCGGCAACACACTTCGCACTGAGATAGGTGTGCCAAAATTCCGCAATCAAACGAAAGCTATTTTCTGGAATTCCATAATCCTGCTCCCGATCTCCGCAAACGCACTTCTCCGCAGCGGCGAGAATTTCTTTTCTTGTCATGGGGTTCCCTCCTTCTTCTTCCTTGGCATTCCAAACCTCTGCGCCATATAACACTTCCTGCCACAGTAGATGTCCTTGCCTGTGGTTGAGAGAAATTTTGTTTTACACACCGGGCAGGTTTTAATCTTCCATGTCTCTCTGTCCATTGCTCCACTCCTGATAGATCCGGCTGGCCACCACATCCCGGCTGCCCTGGTACTTTCCGTGATACTGGCTTAAAATCTCGCCGGTGGTGGTCTGATAATAAATTTGGCAAATCTCCATGCCGGGGTACACCCGCACCGGCTGCACGCAGGTCAGTTCCAAGGTCCAGTTCCCGGAAAAGCCCACATCGCCAAACCCGGCGGTCACGTGGACAAAGATGCCCAGGCGGCCAATGGAGGACCGGCCCACCAGCATGGGGACCAGGTTGTGGGTCTCGGTATATTCCACGGTTTTGGCCAGGTAGAGCCGCCCGGGGTGCAGCACCAGGCCCTCCTCCGGGATCACCAGCCGCCCCGTCCGGTTGTCCTGCTTCGGGTCCAGGACAGCCTCCTTATAGGCCACCAGCTCGGGGGACAGCCGCAGGTTGTAGCTATTTGGCCCCAGCCGGGTCTCATCCCAATCGCTGATGATGATGTTGCCCGCCTCCCGTTGGAGTTTGATTTCGTTGCCGGTTAGAATCATGTCGGCTCCTCCATTTTCATTTGCTCTGGTTTGAATGCGCTGTCTTTGATGTCTACATAACGCACGGTCCCGTATTTCTCCAGGTCACAGGCAATCGCCTCCCGCGTCCCTTTGGGATTCTCGACACTGGACGGAATGGGCCGCAGCTTTACGATGATCTCCCACATGGCTCAAAGCTCCAACAGGCGGCAGAGGGTTCCCTCTACCCGGGCCATGGCATGCCGGGAGAGATGGTCCTTTCTGCGCTGTAAGCTGCGCTCCGGCAGCGATTTGACGTGCTCCAGGACCGCCACATAGGTTTGGCCTTGGACACTCTCCACGGCGATATGGGACGCCGCCGCGTAGCGTTCCCAGGACACCAAGGGCGCCGCCACCACGCACCCGGTTTCCCGGTTGTTCTCGGCGGAAGAGAGGATCAGAACTGGTCTGCCATAGTCCTTCTTTCCGCCTCGGTATCGGTCGGTCAAGTAAATTTCGCCTTTGTGAATCATGCCTGCCTCCTTGCTGTCCGCCAGTTCCTTGCTCTGGAACAGTCCATGTAATATCCGCCTGCCATCTCAAACAGCCTTGAGCCGATGGCTTCATCGCCCCGGAGAATCGCCTCCAGCGTGTTCTCGCTGGAAAGGATGGTGGGCTTTTTGCTGATGTATCGCGCGTTAATCAGCTCGAATGCCAGGTGAACATCCGCCGGCCGAATTTCCCCCTTCCAGAAATCATCCAGATAGAGTAGCGGCGTATTTTTCAAGGGTTCGGTTTCTTCCCGGAAATCGTCCCGGTCATTTCCAACCGCCTTGGCCCTTCGCGCAAACTCCCGCCACGAAACATACAGGCCGGGTTTGCCGCCCTCAACGATGGCCCGGAAAATGGTGGTGCATAACGTCGTTTTCCCGCAGCCCGGGGTCCCGCAGATGATGAACCAGGAGGGATCTCCCGCCGCGATTTGCTGTACGTAGTCTTGCGCCATGGCAAGTGCTCTCCTCTGCCAGTTCTCCGGCGTTTTCCAGTTCTCCCAGGTGCAAGCCGCCAAGGCATCCGGCGGGATTCCGCTGCGGTCCATGGCCCCCATGGCGTCACGGATGCTCTGGCATTTGCATCGCTGAAACCGCAGCGCCCCATTTTCCTCCACTGTCATGTACCCGCCCCGGTCATGGCACGCGGGGCAATGATAGCCTTTCAGCGTCCCGGGGGTCGCGTTGAAAAGTTCCGCCCGTTTCCGCTGTGCTGCGAAGAAATCAAAATGGCTCGTCGTCCCAGCATCCGTCAGTCGCGGAGGGGAGTTTGTCGATGATTGGGCCCTTGTTGGGAAGTCTTGCAAATGGATCATCCTCCTTTGCCCGCTTTTTCTTCTCGTCCTGGAGCCGAGTTACCACCCAGTTCAGAATGGCTCTGTAATCGCTCTTGTAGGTCTTCCCCGTCGCCCCTTTGTAGTTGTCCAGAATCTCGATCAAACGCTCGGTGTCGGCGGGGCCATGAGTGTCAAGCAACTTCTGGTGCTCGGCATTGGTCATGGAAACAAACTCCGCCCATTGGACCTTGGGCTCTTGTTCGGATTCTCCGACAGTTTTTTTCTTCTCCGTTTTCGCGCGCGCCCTTTTACGTGGGGGGGTGGGAGAGA
>OLNU01000573.1_pt1 | contig 33618 bp, 15 predicted proteins | sample 1672241 | NCBI WGS metagenome assembly OLNU01 (sample SAMEA3136663, study PRJEB25190) | human gut metagenome | biome: human gut; feature: human-associated habitat; material: faeces | place: Austria | collected 2013 | reverse complement strand
CATCGCCCCACCAAAGGGCTTTCCGGTCGCCCTTTGGAAACCTTCGGGCGCAAATACTTGATTTTTCCTGAAATATCGGTTCTGTTAGCTTGACAGCCCATTTCGTTTATGCGTGTGTGCTGAGAATCTCTCAATCCTCGACGGGATGATCGGCGCGGTACTTCGTCAGCAGCTTCTCAATGCGGTTCCACGGGTTGAGCAGGTAGCTCAGGGACTGATCGTGGTTGAGCGTCGCGATGACGAACGCCATGTATTTGCTCATATCCGCCTGGCTGAACCACGGGCGTTCGAGCACCTCTTTGGGGGTATAGGTCAGGTTCGTAGCGAACACGTGGTCGATCATGCCCTCGGCATACGCCTTATCAAACGCCTCCAGGCCGCTGGTGAAGAACGCGAACGTCGCGCCCGCGAACACGCGCTTGGCCTTGCGCCGCTTGAGGTTATACGCCAGATCGAGGATGGAGTCGCCGGAAGCGATGATGTCGTCGGCCACGAACACATCCTTGCCCTCCACGCTGTCGCCCAGATACTCGTGCGCGATGATCGGGTTGCGGCCGTTGACCACGCGGGTGTAATCGCGGCGCTTGTAGAACATGCCCATGTCCACGCCCATCGCGGAGCTGTAGTAGATGTTGCGGTTGAGCGCGCCCTCGTCCGGGGAAATGACCATCATGTGATGCTTGTCGATGCGCAGATCATCGTAGGTGTGGCACATGGCCTTGAGCATCTGGTAGGTCGGCATGATGCTTTCAAATCCGCTCAGCGGGATGGCGTTCTGCACGCGCGGATCGTGCGCGTCGAAGGTGATGATATTGGAAACGCCCATCGCGACCAACTCCTGGAGCATCACGGCGCAGTCCATGGACTCGCGGGAGGTGCGGCGATGCTGGCGGCCTTCGTAGAGCATCGGCATGATGACGTTGATGCGGTAAGCCTTGCCGCTGACCGCCGCGATGATGCGCTTGAGATCGGCGTAGTGCTCGTCCGGCGTCATCGGAACCTCGCGGCCATAGAGCTTGTAGGTGCACTGATACGCGCCCACGTCGCAGATGATGAACAGATCATAGCCGCGAACGGTATCCTTAATCATGCCCTTGCCCTCGCCGGTGCCGAAGCGCGGGCAGTGTGCTTCCAGCAGGAAGCCGTTCTTATCCGAGCCGTAGAAGCTGTGGAGCTTCTGGTCGGAGGTCGCGTCCACCTGCCAGTTCATCAGATACTCGTTGACCCTGCGGCCCATTTCCTCGCAGCCGTTCATGGCGATGACGCCCAGCGGCGCGACAGGCCGCATCGGGAATTTCTGGGACGACTCGATGTTCTCGTTCATGCTTGAATACCCCTTCATAATGTCGATGAGATTCTCCCGTTTGACAGTATTGAACAGCCTGATTATAACACATTTCGCATCGAATTTCCGCACCAACTTGTTATCTTTATAAAAATTCGTCCGCTTGTGACAAATTTCCATCCGCTTTACGGCAACGCTACACCAACTGAACACTTTTTTAACGCAGTTTTCACGCCGCGCCTTCCCCTTGACCCTCCGCTTTTTGCTTGCTATAATATAGCCAAATCAACTCAGGGAGGTCTTTGCGTGAAACGCATTGTTTTAACCGGCGGCGGCACGGCCGGCCATGTCTCGCCCAATCAGGCACTCATCCCCCATCTGCTCGAGGAGGGCTGGGATATTCACTATATCGGCACGAAGAACGGCATCGAGCGCACGCTGATTGAGCCGATGCAGGGCGTGACCTATCACGCGGTCAGCTCCGGCAAGCTGCGCCGCTATTTCGATTGGAAAAACTTCACCGATCCCTTCCGCGTCATCGCGGGCGCGTTCCAGAGCATCGGCGTCATCGGCAGGCTGAAGCCGAACGTCGTGTTCTCCAAGGGCGGCTTTGTCAGCGTTCCGGTCGTCTTCGGCGCGGCCATCTGCGGCGTGCCGGTGGTGATGCACGAAAGCGATATCACGCCGGGGCTGGCCAACAAGCTGTGCAAGCCGTTCGCCAAATCCGTCTGCACGACGTTCCCGGAGTGCGCAAAGCTGCTCGCCCCGAAGGGCGTTCTGACGGGTACGCCGCTTCGCGCGCAGATTTTCTCCGGCGACCGCGCGCGCGGCCTCAGGCTGGCAGGCTTTGACGGCCAAAAGCCCGTTTTAATGATGATCGGCGGCTCGCTGGGCGCGCAGACGGTCAACGCGGTGCTCCGCGAGGCGCTTCCGGCGCTGACCAAGCGGTTCGACGTGCTCCATGTCTGCGGCAAGGGCAATCTGGATGCGTCGCTTGAAAACACGCCGGGCTACAAGCAGTTTGAATACCTCTCCGACGAGCTGCCGGATGCGTTCGCCTGCGCGGATATCATGCTCTCCCGCGCGGGCAGCAATTCGCTCTCCGAGCTGATGGCGCTGTGCAAGCCCGCGCTGCTGATCCCCTACCACAGTGGGCGCGGCGATCAGGTGCTCAACGCCAATTCGCTCAAGGCGCGCGGTCTGGCGCACGTCATGCCGCAGAGCGAGCTGACCGCCGAATCCCTGCCGCCCGCCATCGACGCGCTTTGGGCGGATCGCGAACTGCTGCGTCAGCGCCTCGCCGCCCTGCCGGACGCGGACGGCACGCAGCTCGTGCTCGACCAGATTCACAAATACATGAAGAAATAAGGAATCGCTATGGAAGAAAAAAGGGCAGGATCGCTTTCCATGTCCGCCCGCGTCAGCGAGCTGGCGCGCCTGCTTCGCTCCGGCGGCCAGACCGACGAGCAGCTCGCCGCCGTGCTGCACGACGCGCACGAATGCGACATCGCCGCCGCGCTCGAGCTGCTCGACGTTCGCCAGCGCGCGCGGCTGTATCGCCTGCTCGGCGCCGAGCGGCTGGGCGACGTCTTCGCCTATGTCAGCGACGCGGGCAAGTACCTCCGCGAGCTGCCGCAGGAGCAGGCCGCCGATATCGTCGAGGCCATGGACGCCGACGACGCGGTTGACGCGCTGGAAACCGTCTCCCCCGAGCTGCGCAGCGCCCTGATGGAGAAGCTCGATCCCGAATCGCAGCACGACATCCGCCTCATCTGCTCCTACCAGCCGGATGAAATCGGCAGCGCGATGAGCACCAACTTCGTCTCCATCAACCGCCACCTGTCCGTCAAGCAGGCCATGCGCGCACTGATTGCGCAGGCCGAGGAGAACGACAATATCTCCACCCTCTTCGTCAGCGACGACGACGGCTCGTTTTACGGCGCCATTGCCCTCAAGGATTTGATCGTCGCGCGCGAGGATACCGCGCTGGATTCGCTCATCAGCCGCCATTTCCCGGCCGTTCTGGCGCATGAGCAGATTGAGGAATGTCTCGACCGCCTGCGCAGCTACGCCGAAGCCTCCATCCCGGTGCTGGGCGAAAAGCGCCGCGTCATCGGCGTCATCACCACGGACGACATCGTCGAGGCCGTGGACGACGCGATGGGCGACGATTACGCCAAGCTGGGCGGCCTGACCGGCGAGGAGGATCTGCATGAGCCGCTGAAAACCAGCCTCAAAAAGCGTCTGCCGTGGCTGATTATCCTGCTCTTTCTCGGCATGGGCGTGTCTTCCGTCGTCGGGCTGTTCGAGTCCGTCGTCTCGCAGGTCGCGCTGATCGTCTGCTTCCAGTCCCTCATTCTGGATATGGCGGGCAACGTCGGCACCCAGTCGCTGGCCGTCACCATCCGCGTGCTGATGGATGAAAGGCTGACGGGCAGGCAAAAGCTCGGTCTGGTCTTCAAGGAAATGCGCGTCGGCTTTTTCAGCGGCCTGCTGCTCGGCCTTCTGGCGCTCGTGTTCATCGGGCTGTACGTCTGGCTGCTCAAGGGCAAAACGCTGTTCTATGCCCTGTGCATCTCCGGGTGCGCGGGCGCGGCGCTGGTGCTCTCCATGGTGCTTTCCAGCCTTGTGGGCACCGCTGTGCCGATGTTCTTCAAAAAGATTCACATCGATCCCGCCGTGGCTTCCGGCCCGCTGATTACGACCGTCAACGATTTGGTTGCCGTCATCGCATACTATGGGCTGGCGTATATTCTGTTCTTTCAGGTGCTTCATCTGGTGTAATTCGCTCCGTCTCTTTTTCCCCAAAACATTGAACCCCTTCCGCGGCCGCCCGGCCATGGAAGGGGTTCGTTTGATATACCTGTGTTTGAGCGGTTACTCGATGATCTCAAAATCATCGTCGCCGAAGTCGTTCCCGCCGTCGATCTTCATGTCGTCGTCAAGGTCCAAACCGCTCTGCACCTCGTCCAGCGCCGTTTCAACCGGCTCAGCGATATAGGCGTAAAGCACCGCTTCCGGCCAGTTGATCTCCGAGCCGGCGTAGTAGTTTTGCAGCCAATTCGTGTGGAAATCAAAGTAAACGTTGGAATAAATCGGCATCGTCGGCAGAAGCTCGTTGTAATACTTCTGGAACTCGATCCACTTCTGCTCGTAGGTCAGCACGTCGTATGGTTCAGTCTTGTGCATGTCCCAAGTCATGTCGATAAGCTGCTCATCGGTCATGCCGCTCGTGTTCATCGCACCCACAAAGTCGGGATCATCGGTGAACGTCATGAACGGATCAAACGTGGAAACGAAATTCGTCGCCATGAAATTCATGTCGTACAGCCGCTCGCCGTCCTCACGGTAATAATCGCTGAGCATTTCGTTAAAGCTGACCTCATGCACAGCCAACTCGATACCGACCTGCGGCAGCGTTTCGCTGAACTGATCGACGACCAGCTGTGCGAAATCGTTGTCCTTCACCTGCGCAAAGTCGAGCGACAAGCGCATCAACTCGCCGTCCACATCCTTGCAGCGCACGGCGTCGCGCGTTTCGTCAAACGGCTCTCCGTTTTCGTTCAGCGTCCAGCCGTCTTCCTCCAGCAGCGCTTTCGCCTTGCCCAAATCAAGCGTATAGGGATTCAGCTCGTCGAGGTTCAGCGCATCCCAGACTTCTTCTTTCTCCGGGGTAATGCCTTCCGGGCGGATGGTGCCCATCGCCGCCAGCGTCATCCACTGGCCAAGGCCGTAATAGCCGTTGACCGTCACGCCATAGCCCTTGAGCGCGTCGCGCACAAAGCTGTCCGCGTCAAAGCAGTAGTCAATCGCCTGCCGCACCGTCTTGAACTGCTGCGGCCCCTGCTCGCAGGCAAAGGCGCAGAAGCCATATCCCAGACGCGCATAGTTCAGCAGCGAATAGCCTTCGCTGAGCATCGGGCGCATGCTGTTGACCACGTCGCCATCGACCACTTTATTCAGCAGGTCGATTTCGCCGCTTTCCAGCTTCTCCTTCATGTCCTGCGGCAGCACCGGGACGAGCGTCACCGTGTCAATCACGGGACGCACGCCCTCATAGTTGCCGACGTAAAATTCGTTGATCGCGAATTCCACCGTGCCGCTTTCGCGGTCATAGCTGACCAGCTTATACGGCCCACAGGTCAGATACGGGTGGGACAGATACCCGTTTTCCGCGTCCAGCACCGTGCTTTGCAGCAGCTCCGCCGTAAAGACCGGCTCGACTGCCGTTTCGTCGATATTGGCGATATACGCGCCCTCTCCGTCGTCGCGCACCTCGCATCCGGGCGCAATCACGCCGATTGGATACGGATAGACGGACAGATACGACAGCTCGTAGAAATACGGTTCATACTGCGCCTTGACCGTCACGCTGAACGTCCGCTCGTCGATGAGCCGCACGCCGGAAAACACGTCCGTCTCTCCCGCGCTAAACGCCTCATAGCCCACAACGTGCGCATAAGCGCCCGTGTTTGCGCCGAGGGCCGCAAACTGCGGCGAGGTCAGCAGCAGATAGGAAAACACGTAATCCTCCGCCGTCACCGGGGTGACGCCGTCGTTGTAGGTCAGACCGTCCACAATGCGGATGGTGTAGGTTCTGCCCGCTCTCGTATCAGCGGATTCCAGCGAATCTACGACCATCGGATCGGTCGTGAATTCAAGCTGGTTCATCCATACGATGGGGTTGTAGCCGTGGAGCATGTAGCGCACGTCGATGTCGCTGGTGTTGTTGCCAAACTGCGTGGTGAAAAAGCTTCCGCTGACCTTCGTCGAGTTGCCGACGGTCAGGTGCGTAGGCTCTTCGCTCTCCGGACGCATCGTCAGCGCGATTTCAGCGACGGTCGGCGCGGTTTCGGTCTGCATCTCTTCCCCTGCCGCCCCCACGGAAACCATGAGCAGCAGGCAGAGCGCTAAAATGAGTTTTTTCATGGCAAAGTCTCCTTCTTGATGGCCTGCGCATCAGGGAAGCGGGGGCGCCGCTTTTAGTTGAAGCAGTCGCCCTCGTTCATGTTGATACCGCCGCCCAGAGGCACGCCGAGGTCGTCAAGAATGGTCAATCCGCCGCGACGTCTGTTCTCCGGGTCAACCGGGACAAAGCCGTCGTCAATGCGGTGCGTGTTGATGACCGTGAAGGTCGTTCCGCGCGTCACGACGCTGGCCGTATAGCCCTCCGGCACATCGTTTTCCACAACGTCGTAGTCATACGCCTCGCCGTTGTCGTCAACCATCGGCAGCTGCGTAAGCGTCTGCGTCCAGCGGTTCGCCGCGTTCAGCGTCAGCGTGGTGATCGTCTGTCCGTTTCTCGTCACATCGACCGTCACGCTCTGCGGACGCAGCTTCTGCGCGTCATTCGCGTCGTTCCACGCCTTGCGCACAATCAGGTCGGTGTACGCCTGCGTCATCGTGTTGACAAACGCCGCCATATGCCCGGTTCCTTTGATCGCGCCTTCGCTGCCCGTAGAGCTTACGCGCATATCCTGCGCTGCGCGCTCAGTGACGGTGTAGCTCGTGCCAAGCGGAATGCCGCTGAGCGTGACGCTCTCGCCGTGGCTCAAGCGGATGCTCGCCGCGCCGCCGTTAAAGTACAGTCTGCCCGTTTCGCCGCTCGTCCTGGTCGTGCGCAGCGTTCCGGTAAAGTCCTCGCCGTCCTCAAGCGTCAAGGCGATGTCAAAGACGAACTGCGTATCGGGAATCTCCGCGCCGCCGATGGCTTCAACCGTCTTGGTGACGGTCAGCGCGCCGTAACCCGGATTGGCTCGCGTGTTGAGGAAGGTTGCGCGTACCGCCGCCGTTTCCACCACGCCGACAGCGCCGGTGCTCGTGGTCGTGTAGCGATCCGCCGTGTAATCCGCTTCGGAGACCGTGTAGCTCGTGCCGGACGGAATGCCCAGAATCGTGAGCGATCCGCCGCCCGCAACGCGAACCCGCGCCGTCACGCCGCCCGCCGCGTTGTCCTCAAAGGCAACCGTGCGGCCGCTCTGCGTGAGATACGTGCCTGCCAAAGCGATATTGTCGTTTCGGCTCAAGGTAACGGTAAATTCAAACTCGCGCCCGAATTCCGCCGTTCTGCCGTCCAGGTTCTTGACGATTTCAAGGCTTCCGGTGTCGCGCGTGTTCACGAAGCGGAGCGTATCGCCCGCGTCGGTCATCACGCCGCCCTGTTCGCCCTGACGGACGACATAGCCCTCGGTCTGATAGCCGTTTTCATCCTCGATCACCGTGTAATGGGTATCCACGAGGATATTGCCGATGGTCACACCGCGCTCCTCGCCCGTCGCCGCCGCGCCGTCCGCCATATCCACGGTGACATGCGCTTCGTCGTAGGTGAAGCCGTTTTCCGTCCGCGTTTCAAGCGTCAGCGCCTTTCCGTTCAGCGTCGGCCGGTTGTCGCCCGTCAGCCGGACGCCATCCTCGCGCCAGAGCCGCACCGTGAAGCCGAAGCTCGTGCGCACCGCGTTGCTTACGGCCACGCGGTCGTTATAGCCCGTGCCCTCCAGCTTCTTGGTGATTTCCAGCGCGCCGACATTGCGCGTGTTGGTGAAGACTGCGTCGCCGGTCAGCGCATCCGCGATGGTTCCGGTCACTTCGCTGCCGTTCACCCGGCCATTCTGCGTCGAAACCGTGAGATAATAGCCGTCCTGCGCGTCAAACACCTCGCGCACCGCGTACCGCGTGCCCTTGAGGATGTTTTCCACATTCAGGCTGCCGACGCGCGCCGCCTCCGTCACCGGGATGGAGAGACTGAGCGTCACCGTATGGTTCTTCGCATCCACGGTCATGTTCTTCGGGGTCTTGCCATCCACCGTGGGCAGGTTGTTCGTCTGCGTAAGATCGATCCAATCCGCATAGATCAGCGTGGCCGAGAAGCTGAATACGGCTCTGCCGTTTTTCTCGAACTTCACCGCGTTGCCGACCGCGTTCTTGGTTACGCTCAACACGCCGACGTTGCGCTCGTTGGTGAACGCAGCCGCCGCATCCGGCGTCTGGCCGTTGACCGTCGCCGTCTGCGTACTCACCGCTTCATAGCCTTCCGCGGTGTAGTCGTCCTCGGCCACCGTCGCCGTCGTGCCGTAGAGCACGTCAAGCAGCGTTGCCGTCTGGCCGCCCTTGAGCGTCAGCACATATTCGCCGTTCGCATCGCGCGCAACGGTCGTCTGCACGTCCGCCTTGTTCGCTTCGCGGATGACCACGTCATACGCGTCGCGCTGGGTTGCCGTGTCGAACCGCGCGTTTTCGAGCTTCACGCGGAACGTGAACTCCTTTTCGCCGTCCGTCGCGTTGCCCTTGAGCGCCTTGCTCAGCGCAAGCGTGCCGCTCTCGCGCGTATTCGTGAACGCCATGGCCTCTTCGCGGCCCGCTTCGTTCACCACGTCGATGATGCCAAAGGCGTTCTGCGGCGTCTGGGTCGTGTAGCCGTCGTCCGTATAGTCGTGTTCGACAATCTCATAGCACGTATACGCCGGGATGTTGGTGATGCTCGCGCTCACCGGCTGCCCGTCCGCGCCCATGGTGATGCTCACCGTTCCGGCGTAAACGTCGTGCCCGTCGCGCTGCTCGTTCGTCTTTGTCAGACCGTCCACGCCGCTGGGCATGGTGCTCGTCCGCGCGTTCAGCAGGTCGAGGTTGTGTTCATTCCACAGCTTCACGTCAAAGGTGAACGTCTTGCCGTAGCCCTTGTCGCTCCCCGTTCCCGCAAGCGCTTTCGTAATCTCAATCGATCCGATATAGCGCTCGTTGGTGAACGTGTAGCCGATGATATTCGGCTTTTCGTTGATCTCCGTTTGGGTCGTTTTGAGCGTGTAGCCCTCGTCTTCGTGCTTCTCGCTCATCGCTTCCTTCACGATGATATCCGCGCCGTCCGGAACGTCATCGATCACCGCCGTCTCGCCCTTCTTCAAGGAGATAGTCTGTACGTCCCTCCGTCTGAAATCGATCGTTTCCGTTCGGCCGTTCACCGTGTAGGTGTACTCGCGGTAAACCGCCTCATCGGACAGCGCATCGTCCTTCTTTTCGATTCTGACGTTGAAGTCAAACGCATCGTCCTCGTTGGCCATTTGGCCGAGCACGTTCTTCGTGATGCTCACGCTGTGCGTGTCGCGCACGTTGGTGATCTGAACCGAGGAGGCCGTTTCTTTCGAAATCGTTCCCTTGTTCTTTTCGGTCGTGCTGCTGTTCCCGTCCGCATAGCTGACGGTAAAGCCCATGTCGCGATACGGCTGTTCGTCCTCGACAACGGCGTAACTCGTCCCTTCCGGCAGGTCCTCAAAGGTCACGACCTCGCCGTTATGCAGGTTCAGCCTCAGCGTCACCGCCTGGCCGACCTGCTCCTGCTTCACCGGATACGTGGTCTTTTCGCCCTCGCTCGGCATATTCGAGCGGCCGACGTGGCCGTTCAGCGACACCGTCTTGTTTTCCAGCGTCAGGGTGACGCCATACGTTTCCGTATTCGCCGCCAGGCCCTTGCCCACGCCCGTGCCCGTCGCGGTCTTGCCGATTTTCAGCTTGCCCGCGCTGCGCACGTTGGTAAACAGCGCCGTCTGGTTTTCGGCGTTCACAACCCTGTTCGGCGTAGACTCGCCAAACTTCATGTCCTCATCGTAATAGGCCGCATAGCCCCACTCCGCGAAGCCGTCGTTTTCGGTTACCGTGTAGCTTGCGCCATAGAGGATGTTGTCAATCGTCACGTTGGCGTCGGGTTTCGTCTGCGAAACAGCGATCCGGATGTCCTTAATCGTCACCGTGCGTTTTTCAATTTCAACGGTCATTTGGCTGCCCACCGGATTCTTCGGCAGATTGTCCGCGTCCTCCAAATCCACGCCAGCCGGATAGGTGATCGCCGCAGTAAAGCTGAACTCGCGCTCGCTGATCGGATCTTTGCCTTCGATCTTCTTGCGGATCGTAAGCGAACCGGCGTTGCGGACGTTTTTCAGTTCAACCTTGGCTTCCTTGTCCGTGGCTATCACACCGCTTCCGCCGGACGTATAGGCGCTTGCGTCGATGTTGTAGCCCTGCGCCCGCTCGTCCGTCTCCTCGACGGTGTAGGCCGTGCCGACCGGAATATCTTTGATCGTCACCGTCTGGCCGTCGCGGATGGTCAGCGTCGCTTCGCCGTTCTTCACGGTCAGCTTCGTCTCCGCCGCGCCATCCATCATCGGATAATCGCCATCCACCGGCACAATATCTTTATCTTTGCGGCTGAGTCCGATTTTCACGGTAAACGCGTCGTCGCTCAAAACCTTGTTGCCCGCCGTCGTCTTGGAAATCGTCAGATCGCGGCGCGCCAGTTCGTTCTTCAAAACGATGCTTCCGTCCTCGCCGCCGGAGATCTTCGCGTTCGGGGTCAGATGGCCCTGTCCGTCGTCTTCAAGCGTCACGGTCACAGTGTACTTCGTCTTGTCGTAGGTCACGCCGTCGAAAGCGGTATCCACCTCTTCAATCTGATAGGTGTACGTCATGCCTTCCCAGTCGCGCTGTGTCCAGCCCGTCTCCGGAATGGTCGCGTAGTTCATCGTCAGGTCGAATTTTCCGTTTTCATCCGCCTGCACAAAGACCGCGTTCTCCTCGACTGTGACGTTTCCGCCCGCCGCAACGCGTTTGGTCAGGTTCGGGTCATCCGGACTGGTGACCCAGATGCGGAAGAGGTTGGCATACCGCTCCAGCTCAACCTGCGTTCCCTCCTCAAAGACCTTCTTCTGCGCCGTGAGCATATACGTGCCCGCCGCGCTGTACAGATCGGTCGCGCTCACGCAATAGGTCTTTCGGCTGTCGGCCTTAAAGTCGCCGGGCAGCGTGTTCATGCCTTCCAGCACGAAGCAGCTGTGCTTTTCGCCGCCGATTTCAACCTCGTCGTGCGCCGCAATGCCCTCTCCGCTGAACGTCGCGCCCGTGCTCAGATACGGCGCGGGAGCGCTCGTTTCAACAACCAGATAGCTGTCCGCATAGGTCAGATACGCGCTCTGCGTGCTGACAAAGCTGTACTCATTGCCGCTCGACGTCATCTCGCCGACCTTCTTCGCCGCCGAAACCGCGGTCAGATTGTCGAGTTCCTCCGTCGTATATGGGCCGTAAATCGCGAACACCGCATCGGAAACATCCGCGTCGTTGTCCGCCATCTTGATGATTTTAAGGTCGCGCACCGGCACGAGGCCGACGTCCACCTGCGGATAACCCAGCTGGTTGTTCTTCACCATCTCTTCGGTGGGCACCGGCAGATAGAACCACTTGGTCGCCGCGCTGCCGTTTCCATCGGCCACGAAATCGCTGTCCTTATCGGAGGCGATGGCCACGAAATCGCTGTCCTCATCGGAGGCGATCGGGTTGTTCACGCCCTTCCTTGTGACCTTGAAGCTTTCCGGAATGCCGCTCAGCGTAAGCTGATACGTATAGCGTTCCGAACCGGACAGGTTGGTCGCCACAACGTTCCCGTCCGAATCATTCGGATCGTTTTTCAGGCTGGCAAGCTTCACCGCCGCAAACAGCTCGTCAAACTGATAGCTGCCGTCGGTGATCGTCTGCGTCTGCGTCGTCGGGCGGTAACGGTTATACCGCTGGCTGAGCTGCATGGTCAGCTGCTTGCCTTCGCCCGTGTACGCGTAATTCGGTTCGACCGACAGGTCTTTGGACTGAATGCCGTCGCCGTTGAAGTCAATCCAGACGCGGTTGCCCAGCCATACTTTCTCCGGGATGATCGCCACGCGCGTCACGTCGCTCGCCACGCCGCTGTGCTGGTCATAGCTGAGCCGCGCAATGTTGTTTGCCGTCGTGAAGTAAACGGAAGAATCCGTCACCTCAGGCGCAGAGCAGGTGTATTCAATCAGTACGCGCTCCTTGCCCGCCAGCGGCTGGGTCAGCATCACGGCAAAGCCGTGGACATCTGCCGGGGCCATGCTCCTCGCCCAGCTGTTTCTGATGTTGTCGGCGCCAAAATAGTCGTTATAGGTATTCCGGTTCTGAGACGTGATCTTCTTCTGCGTGAAGTAGACTGTGTAATCTTCGCCGGGTTTGAGTTCCGTGGAGCTTCCGTCCGCCGCGTATTTGGTCACGCTGATGGCCGTGCTCTCCAGCGCCACATTCCATTTGGAATCTCTGGTGCTGCTGTCGTTTCGCCAGTCGTCCGTGTGCGGCAGTTCGTCCATCACGGCGACGTTGGCTGCCGGCGAGAGCGACGGGTTCTCCACCAGAATTCTGTAATAGATCCGGTTGATTTCGTTGTCCTTTTCGGTCTTCGCGCCGGTCACGGCCACGTTCGACCCGCTGACAAATTTGTTCTTGCCGGTAATCGTGCCCGCCACATACTTGGAAATCGTCAGCGCGGAAGGCTCCGCCGACCTGTGCTCAGCCTTCGCCGAAATGCCGTGCTGGCCTTCAAAGCCGGGCAGTTCGCCGCTCTGGCTGTCGCCGGGCTGCTGCTTCACCATGCCGGTGATCTCGTTGCCCGCTTCATCGACAAACGGCACGCCGAATGGGTTCTTCGTGTTCTTCACGGTCTGCACGCCGCTCATCGCATAGGCGATGTTGGCATCCATGCCCGTGTTGTGCGCGATAATCTGCTCCAGAATGCGTTCGCCGACGAACAGCGCGTCCACCGTCAGGGTGATCTTCTGGCCCGCTTCCAGCTGGCCGTCGCCCCGAACCACAACCGTGTAGCCGTCCTGGGATACCGTCGTCGTCAGCTTCAGCGCGGCGTTGTCGCTCGTCGCTTCCGCCTTCACGGCCATGGCCTGACGCGGCAGCGTATCGACCAGAATCGGCGCCTCGATTGCGGGCAGGTTCTCCGCCTGACCGCTGATATTCTCAAAGACAATCGTATAATGCGCGCCGGAACCCGCGCTCACCGTCAGGCTGTTGCTCTTGGGGTTGGTGGCTTCCGCTTCCACGGTCACGACATAGTCGCCCGTGTTCGGGTTCTGCACAATCTCCGCGCGCTGCACCTGTTTGGTGATTCTGGCTTTCGGCAGGCCGATCGACGAATCCGCATCGCGGTTCGCCGCATCCGTATAGGTCTTGCTGACGCTCACCTGCGACTTCGCGCCGATGGCATAGGCCAGGTTGAGGCCCGCCGTATTGCGCACACCGCAAACGCGGTTGATTGCTTCGCCGGATTCCTGATGGAAGCGCATCGTCACCGCAATCGGCGTATCCTGCCTGAGGCCCGCAGGGATATCCCGGCTGTCCTGCATATGATACGCGATCTTGAAGCCCGTGTAGATGCAGCCGCCGTCTTCCGCTTTCAGGGAAACGTCCGCGCCGCTGTCGGTCACGTCGATGTTCGACTGAATCAGCGTCTCCTGCGTGCCGATCATGCCGTAAACATCCGCATAGATTCTGTCGCCTTCCGCCGCTGTGCCATAGGCCTCCTCCAGCTGCGCAAAGCTCATCTTGCCGACGGTCACGCCTTCCACAAAGTGCTGCGTCTGCACGGTTTCCGCGCCGCCGTCGAGCCAGCCGCTCTTATTGCCGTGCGCGTCCACCGTCTGATATTCGACCTTGTTGTCCGTAATCACGAAGCTGCTCATCGGGTAGCGGATTGCGTCGTTCGCGTCTGCCGCGCCGCTGTCGCTCGTCGTCTTCCGGATTTCAAAGGTCACCGTCTGCCAGCTTCCGTCCGCCTGCGTGTTTTGCAGGTTGCCCAGCTTTCCGTCGGCCTCGCCGTTGACCGCCGAAACGGTCTTATCCAGATACGGATCGCGGTTCGGGATGTTGGCGAACGCCGCCGCGGCAAAGCCGCCTTTGTTCGTCAGCTCCGCTTTTGCCTCCGTGTGCCACGGCATGCCTGCGGACTGCGAAGCCTCGGTTTCGATATAGCCCGCCGGAGTCGTCGTTTCCGCGAAAGCGTAACTGCCGTGCTCGACATACGACGTGATGACGTAGGTATACCGATACTCCCCGTCCGTGTAATACGTTCTGTCCTTCGCAAGCGTATACGTCTTTTCGCCAATTTCAAGCGTCTGCGGCGCTTCCGTCCTGTCTGCGGCGGTCGATTCGAGGTTCGCAAACACATATCTGTGCGTCTCGTCCGTGCCGTCCGTCTCCGCCGCGCTGAACTTCGCGCCGACGACCAGCGCGCTCTTGTTTTCATAGTCGCGCTTGAGGATCACCAGTCTGCCCTTCGGCTCGTTATATGCGTTGAAGTGCAGCGTGCTGAACAGCTTGTTCGGATTGGCCATCAGCTCTTTGCCTGTGACGACGGTATAATAGCCCGCCGCGTTGTCAAGCTCGGAAACATCCTGCTCGGCGGCCATGCTGTGGTCCGCGTCCGTCTTTTTGAAATCGTAATAGGCCTTGAAGCCCCGGCTCACCGGGTTCAGGTACGGCTTGTCGGGATCGTCGCCGATCGCGCCCGCGTCCGGCTGCTCAAAGACGACATACGCCTCGCCCTCTTCGAGCCTCGGCAGATACGGGAACAGCACGTCGCCGTTTGCGTCGGAGGTCACCTCCTGATACAGATACGGCTGTCCGTCGCTAAGCAGAACATCGTTCAGTCCGCCGTCCGCGTCTTTCTTCATGATGTGAAGCACAGCGCCTTCGACAACCGGCGTATCATCGTCGCGGTTGATTCTCACGCTGCCGAACACGCGAACCTGAATGGATACGCCGCGCGTATTCACCATCGAAATCTTTTTGGCCACGCTGCCCGCCGCCAAATCAATCTGCGCGTCATACGCCAGCTGATAGCTGTAATCCGGCGCGGAAATCTCTTCGACCCAATAGGTGTACGACGTGCCGTCCGTCATCGCGTCTTCCGGCGCATAAACTTCGTTCAGCTGCACCATGCCGTCCGCGCCGGATTTGAAGCGCGCCGCGTTTTCACGCGTGCCCGTCCAGTCGCCAAACGGCGTGTCGCTTTCACGCCCCGCATAATAGTGCTTATTGTTCTGCTCGTCCCGCGTATACAGCGAGAAGAAGCAGTTTTCCAGCGCAGTCGGCTTTTCGTTTTCGCTCAGCTGTTTGGTCTTCTGAATCTGACCCTCCATCAGCGTGCCGGCGTTGACAAAGTCAACCTTCATCTGGCGCTGAACGTCCACATCCATCGCGTTGTAACGCGTGACGGTCACGTCCCGGCTGCTGGTGATCCGGCCGTCCGCGACGGTCGTGCCGGTCGTGCGGTTGTAAACCGGCGTCTCCGGGTTTCCATTCTGATAGGCCGCGGACTTGGCGAACCAGTAGCCCGCCCTTTCGTCCGTGCTTTCCACAACGGTGTATTCGCCCGGATCGAGCCGCACGACGATGGACTGCTTCCGATCATTCTCGGTGAAGCCGCCGAGCGTAATCGGCTGCGTCACCTTCTGCCAGCTTTCGGTTCCATGGTCATCGACGCGCATTTCCAGCTCGGCCGCTTCCGTCGTCCCCTTTTTATAGACATAGAAGGCGACGCTTTCCGGGATGTTCTGCGTCAGAGAAGGCTCAAACGTCTTGGTGATTTCCAGATACGCGCGCGGCGTGTTGGTCACATCGATGGTGTGACCGGTGATCGTCACGCTGTTGTTCTCGTCCCGGCGGCCCGCGTCGAACCGATTTTTGAGCGTTTCGGAAGCGAGGAGCTGAACTTCGCTCGTGTAGCTCTTGTTCTTCCCGCTCTTGTCCAGATGCTCGTAATCCTTGTCGCAGATGACGCGGAACCACGTCGTAAACAGCTGCCCCGCGTTCACCTGTCCCTGCGGAATCGTCTCGACCAGCAAATACCAGCCGGAATACAGGCCGTCAAACGTGATTTCGCCCGTTTCGGCGTCCGTTGTGCCCGTATGCGGCAGATACACATAGCCGTTCTTCGGATAGTTCAATTTTCTGCCCTCGAACTCGTCCTGCGATTTGAACGGGCGGAAATACAGGGCAAAATGCGCCGCAATCGGCTTCAAATCCGTCGTCTCGCCGCTCCGATCGCTGACCTTGTGAATGGTGACGCTCGTCGTCGCCGGGTTGTAAACCGTAATCGGTTTGTCAGCCTCAACGTCCGCGCCCGCGATCGTCAGCTTTCCGCCGTTGAGCAGCTTGAAATACTGGTTGACCACTGCGTTCGGTTTCCATTTTTCAGCCCCCTGCGTTTCATCCAGCGCCTCGGCAATCGCGTACTCGGCCTTCGGATAATTGCCCGCCTCGCTCGTGCGATAATCCCAGATCGGCAGGCTGAAAATGACCTCGCCATTTTCGTTCGTGTTCTGTTGCGTGTCCGCCAGCTTGCTTTCGTCGCTGCTCAGAACCTTGCTCTCGCCATCGGAATAACCAATCTGAATCGGCGCGCCCTTGACCCGCTTTCCATCCGCGTCCAGCTTGATGACGGTCAGCGAATGGAAACGCGTATTCGTGGAGCAGACGGCAATCTGGCTCTTGTACTCGCGCGTGGTGAACGTCAGTCGGTTGGCCGACGTGCCGTTCACATTCTCGCCGTCAAACACAAAACCGCTCTTGTCGGTCTGCACGCCCTCGATTACCGGCGCGGTTGTCTCTTCAATCGTGAACGTCGTCTCGCGCGGCAGCTGCACCGTCGTCTCATAATGGTTCGCGTTGTTCAGCGTGACATGGGTATACACCTTGCCTTTTGCATCCGTGATGGTGTAAACCGCATCCGTGCTTCCCTCTCCGCCGTAATAGCGCACGCCGTCCACATACTTGGCGACCGTCAGATAGGTCATCTCGCCGAGGATGTTCTTGATGGCGTTGTCCTGTCCGTCTTTGTTCAGATAATCGTCTACAACCGTCACGTAATCCGCACCCTGCGCATTCTGGACAGCCTTCACATGCAGGGCATACCGCTCCTGCATATAAACCATGTTAATCGGGTAATCCTTCTCGCGGAGGATGAAATCGGCCTCGTAGAAGGGTTGTCCGTTTTCATCCTTGTCCAGCTTCACCGGGTTAGCCGGATTGTCCTTGCCGCCGTTTTTCGTATAGAGCGTCTCCAGCGAAACGGTGATGCTCACGCCGTAGCCCGCGCTCATGCCGTTCTCGTTCTCGCAGCCTGTGACAAATTCTGTGCTGAACGCGCCGTCGCCCTTGACGGCCTCCAACAGGCCGTTCGCGTTTTTGCGCGCAAGCAGGAGTTCAAAGGTCACGCCCGCCAGCGGCTTAAGCTCGCCGACCAGGTTGTTGTCCTTCGCTTCGGTGGACGGCCAGTATTCCTTATCCAGCTTCACTTGGAACAGACCCTTGAACTCGGCCCCCCCGCCGCTCACCACATCGGCCTCGTTGTATGCGTCCACTTTCGTCACGGCATTGACCTCTCTCGCCGCAGCAGACCACACGCCGCCGTAGACCTTCTGATAGCCGCCTGCGTGGTTGATCTTCACCTCCCGGAACAGGAAGGTATATTTTCTGACATCGTCGTCCAGCTCAAAAGCGTCCGTCATGAACGCGCCCGTGCCCATGCCGCTCGCGCCGGTTTCATAGGTGATTCCGTCAGTAATCAGTTTGCTCTTCTGCGGTTCGGCGGTGAAAATAGCTTCCAGCTCCGCTTCCCGGCCAGTAAATGTGCCTTTTTCCACCGTCTTTCCCGCCTGCGGCGCTATAAACGCGCTGTTGCGGGTCAGCAGTTCGCGCTGTTCTTCCGTCAGTTCGCTCGTGCGGATGGCGTAAACCTCAAACTGGCAGTAATCCAGCGGCTGCGGCTCGCCGACGACAACGCCTTCCGTCGCCGCGCCGTCTTCAAACTGAACCGTGTAGCCGATCTTGTTCAGCTTCAGCTGCACATAGTCCTTGTAATTGGTGATGCTGCTCTGACTGTCGTTCTGATTATCGGTCTCTTCGCCCGTCAATTCAACATAGTTGAAGTTACCCAGCACATCCTGATAATCGTGCGGCTCTCTGTTGTACGCCGCGTTGTCGCGATGCGCATGATCCGGATCTTTGGATTCATAGGCGCAGTATCCGTCCGGAACTTTCGTTTCCACGAGCACATAGTGCTTGAGGCCGTGCAGATCGGAGATCGTCGCAGTCGGGTTCGTCATGTTGAACGACTCAACCTGTTCAAGCGTGCCATCCTTCACTTCATAGAGCGTCATCGTCGCGCCCGTCAGCGGATACTCCGGCGCGTTGCCGCGCTCCAGCTCATATTCCTTCTGGTAGTTCAGGCTGACGTTGAGAGCGGCCTTCGGCTCATTTTCAAACGTCAGCGTCTGGCTGGCATTTTCGTCCAGTTTGAACTGCTGCCCGTCTTCCGCCTTGAAATATCTCTGCGCCGCCTGCTCCTGCTTCACCGTGTACGTCAGCGCCGTGGTTTTGTCGTTCGGATCGCCGTAAATCGGCAGGCTGGACAGCTTAAACGCCCGGCTTGTGCCCTTTTCGCCCGTGTAAACCAGCGTGTTCGTCGTTTCGTCGAGCACAAAGCCGGTTTTCAGCAGCGCCCGATAGGCATAGCTGTCCTCCGCGAGGTTCGACGCGCCCACCGAGACCGTGAACTTCGCCAGATCCGCCGCGTTCACATAATCGATGTCTGCGGGCTTCGTGCCCAGCTTTTCCTTCTTCTCGTCGCGCAGCTCAACCGTCAGGCTGCCGACGTTCGCCTTGTTGGGAACAGTCGGATTGTCCGCCCGATCCGTCTCGCTATACGTCAGCGGCCCAAAGACGCTGTCGTTGAGCATCATGTCGCCGGAAACCGCCGTTTCCCTGACAAAGTACGTGCCGTAAGCCGGGATGGTGAACACGCCGACCGCCTGATCCGGCTTGCGCACCGTGACCGGATCACCGACCGGCTTCCAGTTCTCGTCGTACAGGGTAAACGTCGCAAAGCTGCCGTTCGCCACCTCGTTCGGGAAGTCTTTGGTCACCTTAAGCTGATACTTCCGCTGGTCAACCTGTCCGGCCTTCTGGCTGTCGTCGCCCGCCGCAACCGTCAGCCAAACGAGCTCCGTATTCAAATAGTAGTTCTCCGGTGCGGCCAGCTCCTGCAAATAATAGGAAGTTCCTTCCTCCACCGGGAGCACCAGTTCGATTCTGCCGTTCTTGTCCGTCGTGAAGCGATACGCTTCCGCTACATTTTCGGGCTGGGTCAAGCGCCCCGCTTCATCCACAATGGCCGCCGTCTTTTCCGTCAGCACGCCGTCCGTCGGCGTCCGCCCGACCAGATAGGTCGTGCCATCCGCTTTCCGGGTCAGCACGGCATAAACCGCGCCGCGCAGTGTCGCGTTGTCGCTGCCTTCTTTGGTGAAGGTCGTCTTGCCGACCTGACGCGTGTTGGTGACGGTGATCGTCTTGTCCGTACCGTCGTCCAGCGTCACGCTCTTCTCGCTGTACGTCACCGCATAGCCTTCTGCCGCCGTTTCGTCGACGGTATAGGTCACCACATGGCCGTTTTCGTCCCAGCCGCGCAGCGAAAGGGTCTGGCTTGCCTCGTTCTGTTTGCCGTCGGTCGTCAGTTCAACCGTCTGGCTCGACAGCGCGCCGTCCTCTTCGCAGGCAGCCTGAACCGTGATCTTCCACGTTTGTTCTTTGTTCAGGCCACTCACATCGACAAGCCGCTTCGTGATGGTTAGCTCCTGCTGCTTGATGAAGAAATAGTCGGCGTTCTGGATTCTCGCGTCGTCCGTAAAGGTGATCTCAATCTCCTCTTCGGGCTTCTCCCCCTCGCCGTTCTTGCTGCTCGCGTAAAACAGACCGTCCGTCTGTTTGTTGCTCGCCACCTTCACGCGGTAGGTGATGAGGCGCCCGTCCCCGTCGAATCTCGGCAGATAGACGGATTCCGCCTCATCCAGCGTCGTCTGCTTCACCGGCTCCGTCTCGCCGTCGCGCGTGATGGTCACCGTGTAATGGCTTTGATCCGCTTCCAGATTGGTCCCCCGCTCATACTCGCGCAGATAGGCTTTCAGGTTCAGCAGACCATCCGTCGAATAGTTCTTCACGGCGTTGTCGTCCGTCATCCGCGTCTGACTGCCCGCCTCGATGACGACAGTCCTGTCGGCCGCCTTGGCAAAACCGTCGGATACGCCCGTTTCTTTCATCGTATAGGTATCCGCGGGCAGATAAACCGTGGTCGGTTTTCCGTTTTCGACCTTCACCGTGTAGGTGCGGCCGTTCTGCCCGGTCAGCGTAAACTCCGCGGAAAGGCTGGGGTTTGTATTTTGCTTGCCGTCCGGCGCATAGAACATCTTTTCGAGGATAAACTGGCCGTTCTGCGCGTTGTAATCCTCGAACTCGGCTTTCACCGCGTTTTCTTTCGTTCCGGCCGTCACCGTCACAAGCTGATACGGATAGGACGCCTCGCCGATTTTGATCGTCTGCTTGTCGCCCGGCTTGACGTTGGTATAGCCCGCTTCCATCCCCGTGCGCACCACATAGTAGTTGCCTTCGGGCAGTTCCCGGCTCGTCTCAAACGCGCCGATCCGGCCGGAAAGCTTCGCTTTCTCGCCAAGCACCAGCTCGTCCTTTTCGTTGGGCGTCACTTCGCTGGCCTTATAAATCTCAAAGACCGCGTCGCTGCCCGAATAGGCCGTTCTGTCCGCTACATCTGCCGCCAGCCTCACATACTGTTCCGGCAGGATGTAGCCGCCCTGACGCACGAAATGATAATACAGCGTTTTGCTGCTGTCGGCCTTCTTTTCATCGCTGTCGCCGTAAACCGTATAGTTCAGCGTCGAATCCAGCGTGACGCCCAAGCCCTTAAAGGCGGCGTCATCCAGCCGTTCGTCGTCGCAGTCCAGCTCAAAGTCCGCCCTGTCATAGATCAGGTTGACCGTGTAATTGTTGAACACATAGACCGACGGATGAACGGTATTACCGCCGTCCAGCAGTGCCGTGTTGTGGATCGTGTTTCCTCCGTTTGCGGGCATTACAAGGCTGCGCGTGCCATCCCCGTTTTCCACAATATCGCAGGTGTAGGCGCTGTCTCCAAGTGTCACTGTGGCCTGCTTCGGATAGACCTTCGCGCCATTCTTTCCCGCAACCGGCTGAATCGTTTCCTGGAGCGTATAGCTGGAAAGATCGAGCACGCCATGATCCACGTAGTCGCTGTTCTGGCGCAGAATCTCGCCCTGCGTTCCCAGCGCGCCCGTGCGCACCTGATAGGTGAAGGTTACCTCGTCGCCGTTTACCGTGTACCTCACGGCCTCGTTCTGCACATCCCACGTCTTTGCTTCTGCCGCATTCCGGAAGGCGTTCGTGTGGATCGTTGCCCGATAGTCAATCGGCGTACCGGCGTAAACTTTCTCTTCGCCGTTTTTGTCATAGTAGTGCATCTTCGGCGTGATCGACGCGGAGAGTGAAACCGTCGGCGTGATGAGATCGCCGTCGGCATGTTCACCGTTATCGATCATGCGGCCAAAGAACGTATAATTCAGCGTCACGGCGTTGCTGCCGTCCGCGGGAACGACGCTTTGGACGCTGTCAACGTTCAGAGTATTCGTCCAACCTCCGTTATCGGTCGCGGAAATCCGCAGATTGCCGGGCGCGCTGATTTGCAGCTTGATATCGTCGTAGGAATCGAACGGGCGATATCGAATGTACTCGTCGAACGTCATCGAATTCAGGTCAAACGCCCTGTATTCGGTCAGGTTCGTGGCGAGCTGGAAGGTCATGCTCAATGTAAAGGGAACGACCTCGCCCGTCTTCCACTGCGCCGCGTTCTGCGCCGGACGCAGGTTCGCGTAAATCAAGGTATCTTTTCCATTCTTTTCGACATCCCGAACGCGGTCGGCGAAAGACATGTGCGTTTCGTCCGTCGTCGTTTCAAACTCGGCTTCATAGGCTTCCTTCAAAGAGCCATACGTTTCGCCGCTTCTGAGGGTCTGCGCAACCGGCTTCTGCACCTGGCTGACCACTTCATCGGCAATCGCCGTCGTCGGGCAAGAGCTGACGAGCATCGCGGCCGTCATCACCCAAGCCATAACCCTTTTCAGATGGTTCATCCTTTCCATCCTGTCCTCCAAAAACATGTCGCTCAGTCTTCAACCGATACCACAAAGCGCCAGTAATATTGCGCGTTGATTTTGTCGAGCTTTACCGCATAGCGCATCTCGTTTGCGCCTTCAACGTCTTCAAAGTGTTCGCCGTCCTGGCTGTACTGCCAGCGGATCGACCACTTCGCATCCGTCGGCTGGACGTTGACCACGGCAGTCATTTCCAGCGTGTCGCCATAAGCCAGTCCGTCGCTTCCGTTGCTGATCAGTTCCGTCTCAATCTGCACCGGCTGCCGGACGACCTTCGCATCCCAATGCGCCTGCAATTTGATTCTGCCGTCGCCGCTGTTGCGCAGATCCAGCTCGTTGCCGTCGCCGTCCAGCGCCGCAAGGGTGAGCATCGTTTCCGCATCGCCGTTTCGGCTCAGCGTCAGCGTCAGCCGACGGCCGCCGCAAAGCACCTCGCCGCCCTGCGCCACGCCGTCGTAGACCCACAGAACGATTTCGCCGTTTTCCCAACTGAGGGAAGCGCCGTCCATCCAGAAATCATCCGCCTGCCACGCGTCCGTGTCGCCGCCGATGGCTACCGCAAACGGCTCCAGCCGCACGCCGTCCGCGTTGTTCACGCCGATCACCAGCCGCGCCGAATCGCCGTTTCCGTCCAGTCTGAGCTGTGCCCAGTCGATTGTTTCGATTTGCTCCTCCGGCTCAGGCGTGGACGTGGGTTCGGGCGTCACTGTCGGCTCAACCGTCGCCGTAGGTTCAGGCGTTGCCGTCGGCTCAACCGTCGCCGTAGGTTCGGGCGTCGCCGTATCTTCCGGCTCCTCCGTCGCTTCCGGTTCTTCCGTCGCTTCCGGTTCCTCCGTCGCTTCCGGTTCTTCCACAACTTCCGGTTCTTCCGTGGCTTCCGGCTCTTCTTCAGCCTCTTCCGTCTCAATCGGCGTTTCCGTCTCGCTGTAAACTTCAGATTCCGCTTCAGCTTCGGTGTATTCGGGCTTTCCGCCTTCTTCATACAAAACGATTCCTTCGCTCTGCTGCTCATCCTCCGCGTTCACGCGCATCGGAGACGCTGCGCCCAGCAACACCAGGCACAGCATCCATGCAAAAATTCTTCTTTTATTTTTCATATCGACATGCCCCTTTCGCCGATCTTTTTTTCATCTTTCCATTGAAAGCCGCATATACTTCCCATAGTGAGAGATATATACCGATTTCTTCTCTATTTTATTCTACCACTCTTCCTTGTTTTTTTTCAACTTACAAATGCACAAAGGAAACGTTTCAGATCTAACAAAAATGATGGTTTTTCCTTTTATCTCAGCTCATATATAACGTAGCCAATTCTATACAATTCCCAGCGGAATACTTTCAATTTTTCTCTTGACAAGCCGCGCTGCATCCTGTATAATGATCTTGTTGTTAGTGATAACTAACACCTCCCTGAACAAAATGGCGGATGAGGTTTGACGCGCCTCTCCGCAGCCTTGCAGGCTTGACGCACCTGCCAGGTGTGCGCCCCGCTTGAGCGCAACCCAATCGAGCGAGGATCACTCCTCCCCCTATTTTCTCCCTGTTTCTTAACAGAAAGACCCTGTCGGGCATTGGACGCCGCCCGGCAGGGTCTTTCGCATGTTTACGGCTGAACCGTGATCTTCTGTCCGTCCGAATAGAGCGTCATCACGCCGTTTTCCTTCGCGGCGTAAACCGTCGCCCCGGCCTTTTGCAGCCGAATGCGCACGCTGTTGGCGGGGTTCTTCCCCGTGACAAACGCAACGCCCGGCTTGGCTGCCTCCACCCATTCGGTGCAGGTTGCCGCTTCGCTGCCCCCGCGCGAGGCGATCAGCGCGTCGCACTTGACCGCCGCGCCGGAGGCGACGATCTCCTTTTCGCCGCTTGCGGTGATGCAGCCCGTCACCACGGCGCTCGTCTCCCCGTAGTCGATGCGCAGCGTCAGCCCGTCGTCGCGGCTGTCCGTATGCTGCGTCCGCGCCGGGCCGATGAATGTCACGCGCGCCCGCCCGAGGGTAAAGGCCATGTTCTGCGTCGCGGAGACGATCTGCGTCCCCCGCTTTTCCGCCGCGTCGATCATCTGCGCGTAGGCCTTGCCCTTCGTCTGCGTCGGCGGCACAAAGAGATAATCCGGCCGCGTCAGCCCCAGCGCCATTTTCATCGCGCCGAGCTGTTCATCCTCCGAGCCCATCGCAACCGCCGCGCTCAGGTGGTTCACGCCGCAAAGCAGAAGCTGGCCGCAGAGCGCCGCGCCCGTTCCGCTGCCCGCGCCGACGAGCATGGTGTATCCGTCCGCGCAGACAAAAACCGCCTCGCCGTCGCCCGCGCGCAGCGTCTTGATCGTCAGCCCGTTGGGGTTCACGCCGTATGCCCACTTGGGCAGCTTCTCCGTCAGCTTCGAAACGTCCGGCAGCTCGATTTTGCTCAGATCAAAGTCGCCGAGCTTGATTTCCGGCAGATTGTCAAAGCGGAGCGTCGGCGCGCCCGTCTGCGGGTCGCTCTTCACAAAGCCCAGCACATGCGCGCCGACAAACAGCAGCGCCGCCACGCCGAGCACGAGCAGCAGATTCGTCAGGCAGCCAACCAGACAGCCTTTTTTTCTCTTGCGCACATGAGACCGCCCCTCGCGCGCCATCAGGCCATCGCCTCCAGCGCGGAGACGAGTTTCCGGCAATCCTCCGCCGTCGTCGCCCAGCTTGTCACAAAGCGGACGGCCACGCGCCCGTCATCCAGCGTTGCCCAGCGCTCATAAGCGAAATCCAGCGCCAGCGCGGCGTTCTGCTCCTCCGTCAGCACGGCGAAAATCTGGTTGGTCGTCGTCCGCTGGAAGAAGGGAATCCCCGCGCGCTCCATGCCCGCGCGGATGATATCGGCCATCTCGTTGGCGTGTCTGGCCCACGCGAAATAATCGTCATGCTCCAGCGCCGCCAAAAACATCACGCCGCCGAGCCGCCCCTTGGCGATCATGCCGCCGTTGTGCTTGATCATAAAGCGGAAATCCTTTTGCAGCGCCGGGTTGACGATCACCATCGCCTCGCCGAAGAGCAGGCCGTTCTTCGTGCCGCCGATGTAGAAGCAATCCGCCAGCGCCGCCAGATCCCGGAGCGTCACGTCGCATTCCGCGCTGGTCAGCCCGCTCCCCAGCCGCGCGCCGTCCACAAAGAGGATCAGCCCGTGCGCGTCGCAGACCCTGCGCAGCGCCTTCAGCTCGTCCAGATGGTAGACGGTGCCGATTTCCGTCGGCTGGCTGATGTAGAGCAGTCTCGGCGCAACCATGTGCTCATCCGTGTGCAGTGCGCAAACGGCCTCCACGCCCTCCGGCGTCACCTTGCCGTCCTTCGCCGCGCAGGGGAGCACCTTGTGCCCCGTCGCCTCCACCGCGCCGGTTTCGTGCACGTTGATATGCCCCGTCGGCGCGCAGATTGCCGCCTCATAGGGGCGCAGGAACGCCGCAATCGCGATGCTGTTGGCCGATGTGCCGCCGACCATGATGTGCACCGCCGCCCCCGGCTGGCCGCATTTCTCGCGAATCACGTCCGCCGCGCGCAGGCTGTAATCATCCAGCCCGTAGCCGCAGGTGTGCTCCATGTTGGTTTCAAGAAGCCGCTGCATCACAATCGGATGCGCGCCCTCGCCGTAGTCATTCATAAAAAACGTCTTCACAATTCTTCCTCCCGTTTGATGGTGCCGACAATCATCGTCTCGTCAACGGTGATCTCCGTCACGCCGCTCAGGTCAAGGCTCTCCGCGTCGATGTTGGCGAGCATCGGGGTCATTTTCGCCAGATGCAGCGCCAGCGCCCCGCTGACCGGCATCGTATAGGTGATCGTCCTCTGTTCCAGCACGTTCAGATGCGCGTGCGCGTAATCCGAAACGGGCGCGCCGTCGTAGGCCGCCAGCCGTCCGCCCGCCGCCTCGCGGAGCTGGCGCAGATAGCCCGGCCTCGGCGCGAGCTTGATGAGCACGCCGTCTTTTTTGAGGATACGCCCGAACTGCGCGTAGTTCGCCGGCGTAAACACGTCGAGCACCGCGTCGCAGCAGCCGTCCGCCAACGGTATGTTGGCCAAATCGCCGACGAAATACGTCGAGCGCCTGTCGCCCTTCGCTGCCAGCAGAACGGCCTCCTTCGAGAGATCAAACCCGATTCGGATCATGTCCCGCTCCGGGCAGACGCTCCGCAGATAGTATCCCTCGCCGCATCCCGCGTCCGCCACGACAGGGCGCTCGGCGCGCACATATTTTTCCAGCGCCTCGCCGACGGCGGCGGCAACCGGCGCAAAAACGCCCGACTCAAACGCCTTCGCGCGGCTCTCAAACAGCTCCTTTTTGTAGAAGGACGGCTTGGCGTTCGGCGCGAAATTGACGTGCCCCTGCTTGGCGATGTCGTAGCAATGGCGCTTGTCGCAGAACAGGCTTTTGCCCTCCTGATGAAAACTGCCCGAACAGATCGGGCAGCGAAGAAGCGCGACCGCTTCGTTTTGCATGGTTGTAACGCCTCACTCTTAGAAATAATCCGAGAAATACGGCTGTTCGATGGGGATGATATCCTCCAAAATGCGCACGGCGGTGTCGTTGGCCTGCAGCCGCTCGACGCGCTTGAGGTAGGTCGGCCGCTTGTAGCCGTAGAACATGGCCGTCAGCGTCTGAATGTCGCAGCGGACGGTTTCGCCGCGCGTGCCGCCGCGCTCCAAAATGGTGTTGCCCGCTGCGTCCCAACGCAGGGAGAAATCGCCGCAGTTGCATTCCATGATCGGGTCGTCGATAATGAAATGCAGGTCGTCGTGGATGGAGATGATATCAAACGGATACTGCCGGATAAACTCCTCGAAATCGACGATGCGCGCCATGATATACGGCTCGATTTCCTCCTGAATTTCGCTGTCCTCCAGCAGGAACGCCATCGGCTCGTTGGTGTAGTTGTTGCCGACCACCTTTTCGATCATCGAAAAGTGCGCGGAGATATAGTTCCACAGGCCGTGGCGCGCCTCCTGATTGACGTACACCAGCTCCTTGATGCGGAACACGTCGTTGGCAATGTAGTAGACGAGGTAGCCGGTCGGCTTCTCATTCGCGTCGTAATACACGGCGACAAGCACATCGTCGGCCTCCCACCGCCAGTATTCCTCCCACTCCAGCTCGTTGCGCTTGAGCGCGCCGTGGCGCATCGCGGAGAATGCGTCGTGCACCCGGTGCACATCCTCGCTGTCGATGTCCACGCGCTCGACCATACCACCGACCTTGCGGTGCTTGGGCAGCTGCGTATCCTTGATGGTGTAGGTCATCTTATCCGAAACGATTTCCCAGCCCTTTTTGCGGTAATACGGAATCAGGTACGGGAAGAGCATCGACACGCACTGGTGGTTTTCGCGCATGTTATCAAGCGCTTTTTTCATCAGGTGCGCCATCAGCCCGTGCCCCATGTATTCCGGATAGGTCGCCACGCCGGTCACGCCGCCCATGTTGTACATCGTGCCGAACAGATTGACCTGCATCGGGTAGACGCTGATCTGCGAAGCCAGCTTTTCCCCGTCAAACCAGCCGAACGACTCCGTCTTTTTGAGCACGGGTTTTTTGCTGCGCTCCATTTCCTTCTGGTTCCAGCCCAGCGAGGCCAACTCGCTGTCCGTCACCTGAAACGCATAACGGAGCAGCGCGTTATACTGCGCGGTATCGTCCACCGTCAGCCTGCGCATCTGCAATCGGTCTTCCAGCTTTTCCTGCTTCATGGTATCCTTCCTGTTCGTCGCGTCGTTTCAAAGTCTGTCAAAATCGTATATAGTATAGCATAAAACCCGCCTTGATTTCAAGGCGGGTTCTTTTTGCTTATTCCTCGTCGTCGAGGTTCGGCAGATCGTCCATGCCGTCGTCCGTCGGCTTCTCGTCGTCATCATCCGCCGCACTCTGCACGACGGGCGCATCCTTGCCCATCAGCTCGGCGCGAACGAGCTTGTCGATTTCCGCGGCGATTTCCGCGTTCTCCTTGAGGAACTTGCGGGTGTTCTCGCGGCCCTGACCGATGCGCTGGTCGCCGTAGGAGAACCACGCGCCGGATTTGTGGATGATATCCAGCGCAACCGCGTTGTCCAGCAGGCTGCCTTCCTTGCTGATGCCCTCGCCGTAGAGAATATCGAACTCCGCGGTTCTGAACGGCGGCGCGACCTTGTTCTTGACGATCTTCGCCTTCGTGCGGTTGCCGACGACGGTTGTGCCGTCCTTGAGCTGCTCGCCGCGGCGGATGTCGATGCGCACGGACGCATAGAACTTGAGCGCGCGGCCGCCCGGCGTCGTCTCCGGATTGCCGTACATCACGCCGACCTTTTCGCGAAGCTGGTTGATGAAGATGCAGGTCGAGTTCGTCTTGTTGATGATGCCGGTCAGCTTGCGCAGCGCCTGGCTCATCAGGCGCGCCTGCAGGCCGACGAAGGAATCGCCCATCTCGCCGTCGATTTCGGCCTTCGGCACGAGCGCCGCCACCGAGTCGATGACCACGACGTCAATCGCGCCGGAGCGAACCAACGCCTCGCAGATTTCCAGCGCCTGCTCGCCGGTGTCCGGCTGAGAGACGTACAGCTGATCGACGTCCACGCCCAGCTTGCGCGCATAGACGGGATCAAGCGCGTGCTCCGCGTCGATGAACGCGGCCACGCCGCCCATCTTCTGCGCCTCCGCGACGATGTGCAGCGCGACGGTCGTCTTGCCGGAGGATTCCGGGCCGTAGATCTCCACCACGCGGCCGCGCGGCACGCCGCCCACGCCCAGCGCCATATCCAAATCCAGACAGCCCGTCGGAATCACCTGAATATCGCGCACGGCGCGCTCGCCCATGCGGATGACCGCGCCCTTGCCGAATTGCTTTTCAATGCCGGCCAGCGCGATATCCAGCGCACGCTTTTTTTCGGTGCCGTCGTCGTTCGCCGGAATCGCCGTGACCGTCTTTGCGGATTTTTTGCCCTTATCGCTTGCCATATTGCCCCTCCTGTTTTTACCCTCTTATCGCCGCGCGGCGCACCATGTCCAGCGCCTTGAGCGTCGCCAGCCTGCGCACCCGCGCGCGGCCGCCGCCGAGCTGCAGCCGCTCGACTGTCACGCCGTGCCTGTCCGCGCAGGCGACATATACCAGCCCGACGGGCTTTTCCTTCGTCCCGCCGCCCGGCCCTGCAATGCCGGTCGTCGCCACGGCGATGTCCGCGCCGCTTCTTTCGCGCAGGCCGCTCGCCATTTCAAACGCCGTCTGCTCGCTGACCGCGCCGAATGCCGCCAGCGTCTCCGGCTTCACGCCGCAGTATTTCACCTTCGCCTCGTTGGCGTAGGTCACATGCGCTTCATACAAACATTCGGAAATGCCGGGATAATCCACCAGGCTCGCCGCGACCATACCGCCCGTGCAGCTCTCCGCCGTCGAAACGGTCAGCCGCCGCGCCACCAGCGCGCGCCCCGCCGCCTCCTGCATGGAGCCTTCGCTCGTCTCGGTCACGTCGTAAACGCAGTCGCCCAGCACGCCGCAGATCGCGTCCACCACGGGCTCGACCTGCCGCAGCGCCTCGTCCTCGTCCCTGCCGCGCGCCGTCACACGGAGCTGACACTCGCCCAGCGCGCAATACGGCGCGACCGTTACGCCCTCGCCGTTTTCAATCCACTTCGCGCACGTCTGCGCCACCTGCGATTCGCCCATGCCGTAAATGCGGATGAACCGCGAGGCGATGCAGCCGCCGGTCTTTTTTGCCAGCCTGTCGTAAACCTGCCGGCCGAACATATCCGCCATCTCGTGCGGCGGGCCGGGGAGCTGGACGACGATTTTTCCGTCCTTTTCGATCATGCAGCCGGGCGCGGTTCCGCATGCGTTGGGCAGAATCGTGCAGCCCTTGGCGAACATGGCCTGCTTGCGGTTGTTCATCGGGCAGACGCGCCCGATTTTTTCGAAATACCGGCCGATTGCGTCCCAGCTTTCGGGGTCAAATTCCATCGGAAGCCCCAGCAGCTCGGCGGCGATTTCCTTGCTCAGGTCGTCCTGCGTCGGCCCGAGGCCGCCCGTCGTGATGACCAAATCGCTTCTGGAAAGCGCCAGCGCCAGCGCCTCGCGCATCCGCTGCGGGTTGTCGCCCACCACCTGATGGTGGTACACCGCAATGCCGAGGCTCTGCAATTCGCGCGAGAGCATCTGCGCGTCGCTGTCCGCAATCTGCCCCATCAGCAGCTCCGTGCCGATGGCCACAATTTCTGCAATCATTTTGCTCCACCCAGAACCGAACGGTTCTGCCAAACGTATTCACACATCGAGTACAGCGTCATCACCGCCGCGGCAATCGTCAGCAACGCGGGCAGAAGCCCCTCGCCCGTGATCGTCAGCACGACCACCAGCATCATTTGCAGCACGGTCTTGATCTTGCCGCTCATGCCCGCCGCAATGACGTGTCCCTGCTCCACGGCGCACAGCCGCAGGCCGGAGACGACAAATTCCCGCGCGATGAAGATGATGCAGGCCGTCACGTTCAGCCGTCCGATGGCCGTCAGCATGATAAACGCCGTGTGCGTCAGCAGCTTGTCGGCAATCGGGTCCATGAATTTGCCAAAGTTGGTAATCAGGTTGCGCGACCGTGCGATGCGCCCGTCGAGCATATCCGTCAGCGAAGCCAGCGTAAACACCAGCAGCGGCCAAATCTGCATCGACTTGTCGTTGTCAAAGAACCACAGCAGCACCAAATACAGCGGCACCATCGCCACACGCAGCAGCGTCATCTTGTTGGGCAGGTTCATCGCGCGAATCGCCCGCCCCGTCTGTTTCAGCGTCTCCACAAACTTTTTCATACGCGCTCACCCATCAGGTCATACGCCTTCGCGGCCGTGATCTTCACGTTCACAAACGAGCCGATCTCGCACGGCTCCTCCGAGCCGAAGAAGATGCTGCCGTCCGTCTCCGGCGCTTCGTATTCGCTGCGGCCGACATAGCGGCTGCCACGCTTTTTTTCCACCAGAACGCGGCAGGTCGTGCCCACGCGCGCCTTGTTCTGCGCCAGCGAAACGCCGTGCTGGAGCGTCATCAGCCGGTCATAGCGCTCCTGCTTCACCTCTTCGGGAATCTGGTCGGGCATTTCCGCCGCGCGCGTGCCGTCCTCCGGGCAGAACATGAACGCGCCCATGCGGTCGAACTTGATTTCCTTCACGAAATCCATCAGCTCGTCAAAATCTTCCTCCGTTTCGCCGGGGAAGCCGACCATCAGCGTCGTGCGCAGCATCATGCCGCGCTCCTTGAACATGCGGCAGACCTCGCGGATGTGCGCGCTGGTGTCCGTGCGGTTCATATCATTCAGGATATGCTGGCTGATGTGCTGCATCGGCAGATCGAGGTAATCGCAGACGTTCGGCAGGCGCTTCATCGTATCCAGCAGGCGCTCGTCCACGCGCTCGGGATAGCAGTACAGCGCGCGCAGCCATTCCACGCCGGGAATCGCGGCGATTTCCTCGATCAACTGCGGCAGCTGGCTCTCGCCGCCGTCGTCCGTGCCGTAGCGCGTCGTGTCCTGCGCGATGAGCGTAAATTCCTTGACGCCCTGCGCCGCCAGCTTCCTGACCTCGGCCAGGATATCCGCCTTCGGGCGGCTGCGGTAGCCGCCGCGGATCATCGGAATCGCGCAATACGAGCACCAGTTGTCGCATCCCTCGCCGATGCGGATGTAGGCGCTGTATTTCGGTGTGGTCAGCACGCGGCCAAATTCGTGGAACTTTCCGTCGTCGTCGGTGTAAACGGGGCGGCCGCCCTTTGCGGCCTCCTGAATGGCCTGATCGAGCTTTTGATAGTCGTTCACGCCCATAATCACGTCCACCTCGGGCATTTCCTCGCGGATGGCCTCCGGGTAACGCTGCGCGAAGCAGCCCGTCGCCACCAGCAGGCGGCAGCAGCCCGTCTGCTTGTAGCCCGCCATTTCAAACAGCGTGGAGATGGCTTCTTCCTTCGCGGACTGGATGAAGCCGCAGGTGTTGACGATGATGACCTCCGCCCGCGACGGGTCGGAAATGATCTGATAGCCGTGCTCCTTGAGCACCGCGAGCATCTGCTCGGAATCGACGCGATTTTTGCTGCATCCCAGAGAGATCAGCCCAACTGTTGTTGCCAAAATGATTGCTCCTTTAACTGCCGCTCGGGCAAACTGCGTTTATAGTCATACAGGATTATTTTATCATGCTCCGGCAGCAAATACAAGCCTCACGCGTCGGCTTTCTTCCCCCGGCGGATCAGATATTGCGCCAGCATTACGATCAGGCGATAGACGGTATACACCGCGAAAAACGCCAGCACGCCGTACAGACCGGCCACCACGTCCCGAAAGTCCATTTCGCCCGTCCCCGTGATCTTCTGGCCGATTTCGATGGCGAGGCCGATCACCGTCATCACGGTGAACACGTAGATAAACGAAACGGCCGTGATGCTCCATTTGGCCAGCCGCTTGAACACGAAATGCACCATGAAAAACAGCAGCATGCCCAGCACGGCCATCAGGATGAAGTGCAGCTCCTTGTCGCCGAGCACCAGTTCAAAATCGTCGTTGAGATGCACGATGGATTCGTGCACCTGCGCAATAATCATCGTTCCCTCGTATAAAATGGATTCAAACAAAAATCGGTATCTCCTTTCTGTCGTCAGCAATTATTTCGGATTTGCGCATTTATTGTCGTCAATCAAAAAGGACGCGGGAAAGAAGCGTCTCTCCCCGCGTCCGAACGGTCTTTTGTAGAATCAGTATTCGATTTTCTTCTGGATGTAGGCCACCAGCTCATCCACGTGCACGTGATCCTGCTCCATGGTGTCGCGGTCGCGCACGGTGACAACGCCGGTCTCCAGCGTGTCGAAATCGACGGTGATGCACATCGGCGTGCCGATCTCGTCCTGACGGCGATAGCGCTTGCCGATGGAGCCGGTCTCGTCGTAATCCACCATGAAATGCTTGCTCAGCATGTCATGGATTTCGCCGGCCTTCTCGCCGCACTTGTTCTTTTGCAGCGGCAGCACGGCGCACTTGTACGGCGCGAGCGCCGGATGGAAGTGCATGACGACGCGGGTGTCGCCGCCCTCCAGCGCCTGCTCCTCGTAGGCCTCGCAAAGGAAGGCCAGCGCCGCGCGATCCGCGCCGAGGGACGGCTCGATGACATACGGAATGATCTTCTCGCCCGTGGTCGGGTTGAGGTATTCCATGCTCTTGCCGGAGGTCGTCTGGTGCGCCTTCAGGTCGAAATCCGTGCGGTCGGCCACGCCCCAGAGCTCGCCCCAGCCGAACGGGAAGAGGTATTCAAAGTCCGTCGTCGCCTTGGAGTAATGCGCCAGCTCCTCCGGCTTGTGGTCGCGCAGGCGCAGGTGCTCGTCCTTGATGCCCAGACCCTTGAGCCACTCGTGGCAGTAGGTGCGCCAGTAGCTGAACCACTCCAGATCCGTGCCCGGCATGCAGAAGAACTCCAGCTCCATCTGCTCGAACTCGCGGATGCGGAAGATGAAGTTGCCCGGCGTGATCT